>Ga0116231_10005561_pt1 | contig 24749 bp, 19 predicted proteins | sample S1TSphgellanicum_2_FD_89695 | JGI IMG/M metagenome (GOLD analysis project Ga0116231, IMG submission 89695) | Host-associated microbial communities from peat moss isolated from Minnesota, USA - S1T2_Fd - Sphagnum magellanicum MG | ecosystem: Host-associated > Plants > Peat moss > Unclassified...
CATTTCTTTTGAAAATTTCCAAAACTTCCAAAAGGAAAGTTTTTTTTAAATTATTATTTAATAAATAATAAAAAAAAAAAAAAATTAAAACAAAAGGTTTTGCAATTTTTATTTTTTTTTTTTTTAAAAAAAAAAAAAAAAAAAACTAATCAGAATTCTCCAGTTTTTTTCATTTCTAAATTTTTTTTTTCAAAAAATTTCTAATTTTTTTTTATATTAAAAATACCCAGAACCGTAGGTTATGAACAAACAACATCAAACCACTGCACAACACTGGTAAATTTACTAATTACTAATTGCTCGGGTAGTGTGAGGGGGGGGAAGAAGTAGGTTACTTACTCAAAGTGGTTAGTTAGTTCATCCATAACTTGGAAGGAAGGGCCACAGTGAACCAGCACCCACCAGCAACACCATGAAGGATGGATGAATGGTAAGTGATCAGAAAACAGTTTTCTGTTGGGTTCCAGTTCCCAAGCTAACCATGGTAGTTAGCTCAGTTGCTTTTTTTTTCCTACCTACCTACTAACAACAACAACAACAACCCACAAAGCAGGTTGTTAGTAAGTAAGTAGGTAGGTAGTAAAAAAAAAAACCAGCCTTTACCTAGGTAATAAACCAACTACTTAACTAGTGGTTACCTATTTTCCTACCTATCTACCTATCTATATATGAGACCTATTTCCTACAGAATTGGTTTACTAAGGTGAAACCAAATGTTAACTTCAGTTGAGGTTCATCCACAACTGGAGTAATAAAAGGCATCTGGTGGATGGGTGCTGGTTAACTGTGGTTGGAAGGAAGGAAGGAAGGGGTTTGTTTTCCAATGGGTGCAGACTGCAGTGGTGAGTTCTGGGTCACAATAAAAGCCCCATGCGGTGGGTAGGTGGTTAACTGGTGGTTAACTTGTTGGTTTCAGTCTGAGTCTGAAATTCATTTAGTTAGTTAGTTAGTTAGTTAGTTGTAGGAAGGGGGGAAGTACACTGGAAATTGAATGAGTTCTCAATTGCTATGTATGAAGTTCATTCATTCATCCATCCATTCATTCATCCATTCATCTACCATTCACAAACTAGAGGCTGCACTAGATCAGGGTTAAAAAGTCCAGTTCATCAGGGGGTTCTTTCATGAGAACCGTCGGTTCTTTAAGGTTTTTTAAAATTTAAAAAAAAAAAACCAGGACTGGTGATTTTTTTTTTAAATTATAAAAAATTTAAAATTTAATGCTGATTCTTAGAACTGGTGGTTCTCTGATTCTGAAATAATTTTGTAACTGGAATTGGCAGTTCTTTATAAATTCAAAATAATCATACAACACACATAAATAAATAAATAAATTATATATATATATATATATATATATATATATATATAGAACTTGTCTGTCACCAATTTTTTCCATTTGTTAATATTGAGTATTATTTTCTTTTTCATTTTCATTTTAAAATTATTTTTTTGGGGGGATAAAAGTGGGGAATTTATGTCGAGAAACATGTTTTATTACTACACATATTTTCAGGTTTTCCTCAAAGAAATTTTCACAAAATAGCAAAATTTTCACCACCACAATCCATATGAAAGTACAATCTTTAGTGGATTATACCATAAATATAGTGGAATTGAATTTCTTGAATAAATTTTGTTACATGTTTGTCTAAAATAATACACCAATCCCTACAATGCAAAAAAAATTATTAAGATTTTTTCAAGAATGGTAAAGAGATGTTGGAGCTTGGGGGCTGATTTTTTTATTTAAAAAAAAAAATTTGTATGGCAATTTTTAGCTATTTTGTGGGAAAAAAAATTAGCTAATTTTTTTTTCTCAATTGTATATAGTGTGTGTGTGTGTGTTTTTTGGTAATTTCACAATGTAGCCAAATTGATGATCCTCAACAAGTAGGGAACCTTCTATATTTTTTTGGCTACCTACTGCAAAATGATATAAACATATGGCAACATTTTAGACTTCATGATTTTTTCACATAATTAATCACACCTTAGAAAGATTAAAAATATGTTTAGTCTTGATTTTTTAGAATTAAAGTTTCCAAGAACGATATGGGCCAAACATCCAACATATGGAAATTGAAATTTCAACCATACCAAAGGATCATAACAAGTTTGGAAGCAAATGATCAAGCATGAAAAAATAAAAAATTAAAAAAAAAAAATCCCTTGCCAAATAACTCTTGAAAATTCATCAAGAAAAGGCTCATGCACGTTACAATTAATTCATTGGAGGGTAAGTACAATACAATAACTCACATGCTAGAAGTGATACATGGAACAATAACCATTACACATATAATTTGTTACCTTCATCAAGATCCACCTCTAAATTGGTTGATTCATTTAAATTGAACAAGGATTGGAGCATGCAAAACGTACCATGAAACTAAGGAAAACCAACTTTCACACCTTACCTTCACAATTAACTTGTTGCTCCACATTTGGCATAATCCAATTGCTTTTTATATTTTTGAACTAAGGATTAAACATCATGACAATCTTACTATGAGCTTACTAATGTAAATTGAAAGACAAATTAAAACTTTATTGAATGTTTTAGAACATGTTACATTTCCATCTCGAATCAACAATGACAACAAAATCTTTACTTCAAACATAACATAAGACTTACTTTCACCATGAATATAGTTCATGGGTGTTTTTTTAGTGCCCAACAAAGATCATTATTCTTTGGGTTTGTGTATGAATTGAAAGAATTGATCTAATGTTTACTAGAAATAGATGGTATGATGGGAAGGTTTGATTGTCTTGTCCCCCAATTGCAAAAAAATTTCCCCTAAAAAACACTACTTGAAGCTCAAGAACCTCGATTTAAAGGGTTAAAGTTTTAATCAATTGTCAAAGATGATAATTGCATGTTTAAAACATTGATGATATAGGGTCTTCAACATGTGTATGTTTAAACCTTGTAATTTTTTAATAAGATGAACAATTAAACTAGCATCATTTTGAATTTACACTCACATTATCACTTGACATCACAACATGTGCAACCTTGAATCACCATTCACCTCCACTCGTAGAACAAAATATATAAATTATTAACATGTTAATGCTCGTTTGAATTTAAACTTGGTAACTCATTTTTTGTCACAATAAATTCATAAAATTAGGTTGTGAACACATTCTTGACAATGTTTTTTTCATGAATAATTTACGATTAAACTTGCTAAACATATATGCCTTGAAGAACTCAAAAGTTTTCATTTTTACAAAATGGTGCAAAATTATGATTCCAAAATTTTATAATAATCCTTAATTAACATCATATATGATTCAATGTTTACTGACTATTTTTTAATTTTCCACATCAAAGTTTCATTCTTTTTTATTAAATTGAAAATTGATTTCGATTATTTTCAAACGTCCCTACACACCATATATTTTACTTAAATTTATTTAATTAGATTTTTTGGCATTATTTTAATTATTTTATATACATGTGATTGGTGGACACAACTACACCATAAAAGACAACTAAACATTTTTTATTATTAGTATAATACATTTTCAAAGGCTTGTCACAAGTTATAAAGGTAAACTTTTCAATATAATGTGTTATAAAAAAATTGAAAATCTTGAGCATGCTCTCTAACTCCATGCATTAGGACAAAAAAAACATGTTTTGCTTTGGGATAAAACCAAGAAAAACTCAATATGTTAGGCTCAAGGTGGTTTCAATTTACATAAACCAAGAAAAATAGCAATTAGTACAAATTGAAACCAAAATAATGCGTAGAAAAAACATTGCCAACTCACATTCACAAAACACACCATGGCCCAAACTTTGGAGGAGCCATCATTATCCTTCCTATAATATATTATATAATCAATAACAAAAAAACTAAATTCAAATGGTTAAAATTTTGCAACAAGATTTTTTAAGACTTATAAGAAGGATCACCATTATCTTCCTTATATTATATTTTGAAGATGGCTATAAGGACTACGTCAAAATAATTAAAATTCTTAGGATACCCATCTACGAGTGCTAAAACTACTAAATTATAAGCCTTGTTATTTTGCAAATTGTAATTTTTTCATATGTAGACTTTGATTTAAAAGCTATCAAGGGAAAAGTTAGAGGGCCCTTGAAGAAATATTTTCCACATTGTATTTCATGCTCCACTCAAAGGTCGTTTGACCTTTTTTTTTTTAGTGATGAAAACAACAAACTATCAATTTGACTCCCATCCATTTTTTGAGCCATAAGTTGAATTTTAAAACTTCAAATGGTGGTGAATGTGACCTCACTTTGGATATATGCTCCATGACTTTTCCAAAGATTTGGTAATGGACTTCAAACTACTCCATGATTTTTTCAAAGATTTGGTATGGACTTCAAAGATAGTTCAACAAGGTTTGTTCTAAAAATTTAAGACATTGCAAGATTTCAACTTTCAAAGTGAAAATCCATTTGTGAGTGTTAGGACTTATTTTCCCACACTTGTGAAAATGCGTTTGAATCTCACCTTGCTCTTTTTCTATGCTTTAACATCAATTACAAGTTCAAGACCAAGGTTGTGATATACATATTTTTTTCTCTTTTGAATTACATTTTGCTATCCCTTCTAAGAGTTGATTACATGTGCAAAAGTCAAGATTTCAACATAGTCCTTTGTTTTTAAATTTCACATGTTATTATTTGTGTTGCCCATGTTTTGGATGTGTTCATATCTCCCTTTTAATGTACCCACATTGTCACAATTTCCACTCTATTTGACACACATAACTAAACATTTCTTGGCTTTTTCTTAGGTACAATAGCCAAGCCTCTTCTAGCTCCATTTTGTGTTACAAATTTTTCTTTTTGTTAATCGATGTTTTTTAATGCCATTAAAAAAACAAGTTGCCAATTTAAAAACTACTTATGCTTATGAATAGGCCTTGGAAAATCCCTTGCCACCTAACAAAATGACAGTTTGCCATGTTCTTGGGTGGAATAGTGTGTTCCATAATACATCAACACAACTAGAACAAAGAATGAAGTGTTCATATTTGAAGGGATTTTTTAAAAAATGAAAAGCTCGTCATCCTATATTTTGGAAAAAAATTCAAATACAAAATTTGTACATTTTGCATTGGGAATTATATTTTGCTACAATGAAATTCAAGTGTAGTGTGCACATTGTCCCTAGCGAAATTTTTTTGACAAAAGAATTGTGCAATGCCTTATTTGCCCTTGCACAAAAAGAAAAGAAATACTTAAAAAATTGCAAAGTCATGGATGATTTTTTTGCACAAAATGGATGGAAAATGTATATACACCAAGCTATACTCTAATAGGGTCCTCCTTCCTTGTATGATAACAAATAAAGCTGGTTGAATTTGAGTGAGGAATTAATTCCAAGCATTAGGATGAGCACAATAGTTATCCTTTATTTTAAAGTTATGGGACAAATTAAAAGCCTGTTTTTTATTTAAAAAAATTAAAACCCAATATTCCCAAATTGAATTGGCTAGTCAACAATTATTGCAATAGTTTTTCTTGTAGTTACATATTTGTCTCTGTCAATCTTCACTTTTAGAAATTGGAAAAAAACCAAAAATGTAAGCTAAAAAAATAAAATTCATTATGATTTTGTGTGAGATCATATTGCTAAGGCTTTAGTTCAGTACATTGAAGTTTAAAATTTTTTTTTTTTTTCTTAATGGTTTTATCCTTAAGCGAGGGAAAAAAAAAACCCACCCTCATTTTGATTAGTACCAAAAATATGAAAATGAAAAATCACTAGCTTTGGTTTTGTTTGGGTTTGGTTTTGTCCTCAAGGAAAGCCTTATATTTTAGTTTCAGTACAAACGAGATATGTACCATATGTCAGCTTGGACACATGTTTGTCGAATAATTAACTTATTGTGAGATTTTCATTTCAACAAATAAAATATTCTTCAAAATTCAATATTTTCATTAAATTTTTGATATTTGACTATTTTGGGGGGGGGGGATTTTTAACATTTCTGAAAATAATATTATTAGTTTTGAAGCTGGCCAAGATAGTAGGGTATATACACTTAAAAATTACTAACTTAGAAAGCCAGATTCTTTAGTACAAGGGGAGGGGAGGGGAAACAAAGGATTTTTTTTAAAAAATTATTTTAAAAAATTTTAAATAAAAAATTTTATTTTATTAATTTTATAAAATTTTAAATTGAAGAAATAGATTGTTTATAGTAACTGACCCATACATGGTTAGCTGTAAAGTTATTTTTATTTTATTTTGCAAAGAGCCACTTTGATTGGTGCATCACAAAAAAAATTATTGGAAATTTTGGATATGCCCAAAATAAAGTTTGTAGATGAAAAGTCTTTGGCATCAGTTTTCTATATTAAAAATTAAAATAAACTCTTTTATTCCTTTTTTGTCTTTTTTTTCCCTCCCTCCCTTACCATAAAAAAAATACTCAAAAAATACTCTATAAATCTTTCAAAAAAGTTTAAGGCATTTATTGGTTTCAGATGACACAGCTTCTCATAGACTGCAAGTCTACAGTTGCAGAGTTGGGACTCCAGAGAGTTCCATAAATCAATTGATATTCTGCTATGTGTGAAATCTTCTTATATCAGAGAAGATTAAGCCTAACCCCCTATTTTTGGACCTCTGACACTTCTTTAGTGAAGTGGTAGCTGAGTTTTTTATGAATGTCATGGACCTTAGAAAAATCTGCAGCAGTGCTCCTGCACAGTAAAATTGGATGAAGAAAATCCATAACATGCTGGTTTGAGTCAAGGAAAATGGTTTTGGCTCAGCACAACTGCGCAGGTTGCCGTGGCTGGTGAAAGGCGCAGCAGTGGTGTGCACCTGTATAGAAAAGAGTGTAATAAATATGATCTAACTACTACTCAGTATTTCTGATTGACCCATCATAATGATTGGTCCAGGTGGTTTGCTATCAGAAATCCTCCACCTATTTGCTGTCCCGGTTTCAGTTTTATGGGTGGGGTTGCAAAAGAGTACATAACTAAACTTGGATGTGAAAAATATTATCACAGGGTCACATACTGGACACCGTTGGAGATGCACTTACCCATCAGAAATCATGAGGCAAACATTATCATGGATCATCTCATGGTAGGGCACAAGGCACCTTATGCCTACAGGAGGCCTAAATAAGCCTAAGAAGCCTCCGATAAATAGAAAGATTCTTGTTGTTTTAGAGGAGGCATTACTAATGTGCATTGTCTTTAGTTTCAATTATTTACTTTCACAAAAAAAACTGGTGATTTTCCTTCTTCAGAAAAAGCTCTCACAATAATATAGTGAAAATTTGCCACAAAAACAAGTCACCTTCGAATGCAATATGAAAATTCTCCAAGTGGTTTTTACCAAAGTCCCCAATCTGGACTCCTGATAATTCAAGTAGTTTAATTGTAGGTAGTTGATTTGAGGTATAAAACTGAGACGAATTAGAAACAATGGTTTTTATAGTTTGGCGAATCTTCACAAAATTTCAACCTAAAAAATCTGATTCCAACATATACAAAATATTTTTAAGGAGAAAAAAATGACCCAAATTTGCAAGATTTTGAGAAGTTTTAGAAATAATTTAAAGACTGAAAAAACAGAATTTCTATACTTAGGTTCCAGTAGGTAGCCAAGAATATAGAAGGATGCTTCAATTTTTTTAATTACATATCTAATTTTGTAGTCAAATTAGGTAAATTCTTCTTTTAAATATAATGCTCAATAGACACTTCACAGGCAGGGGTTTTCTTTTTCTTTTCAAATTTTTGATTAAAAAATTAGCGAGTTGAATTTACTATACTCCTGCAATGGCAATGGCAGAATGATCATTATTGAATCCTGTTGTTGAAAGGCTTCCGATGTTTTCAGACATATTAGAGTTAGCTGTAAAGTCTCGTGATTAAGGGGGTGAGAACGGGGTGAGAACGGCCAGTTTCATCATAATAGGGCATCCAACGAGTAACTGGGAATGAAAATTTTACAAAGCAAAATAAGTGGGAGCCAAAATAGTTTTTCCACCAATTTTTTGTGGTAAATTGAGTTGCATCTTGTCTTTCCTTCACTTTTCTTGAGCGCCTGCACTGCAGCTACATATATTTTCACTCACTGCTCCGACCTCTACAACTACTATAATTATCTCGAACCTTGTGTATTAAATGCTCGGTTTCAGCATTTCATACTGAGATTGAATAGGATTCCTTACTTTGCATATACCACTGAAAGAGGGGGATAGTGGGTGAATGCATGCCCAAAGACAGGGGTGACTTTACAGATATCTTCATTCACCCAATAAGTAGTAAGGGCAGCCCACATTCCCATTACTCACCTTGCTGCACTACTTACAGTTGGACAGACATTTTGACCACATGCCCAAAACCTTCTTCTAACTTGCATGAACTGAGTCATGGTGTATTTAGCATTACTTCCATTCAAGGTAATCTTTGTTTTATTCATCACTGGTCATCATAAATTGATCAATTAATAATTTTATTTGAAAAAGGGATATATTTGCACAAAGTCAAAGTATGATTTATGCAATTGCTTCTATTCATTTATACATTTGGAGTCATATGCAACACACTTGAATAATTAAGTACATTTCAATCTGGATGTGTTTGGATGTGCCGAGAGTAAGTTGTCCAAATTAAGTATGTACATGGAAAAAAAAATCCATGATAAGTGACTGAATTTAATTTTCAATCTAACATATGTAACATAAGCAATTTGAAATGATATCCATTGAGGTAACCACGAGTTACTAAAGGGCTATTGGTTAGTATCGAAGAGTTGGCATAGAAAGTCATCAAACACCAAGCACATAACAAAGCTGGCAAGCCCAAAATCGGTAGCTTCCAAAGTATGCAATCCATCGATGTAAAATGATGTTAGCAATTGTGGCATGCTTTCTATTCAAATGTTGGGATCTTGCAATGAGTATGTTTGACAATTAATCAATTTTATTTTATTTGCTTTGGTAGCTTGATTTTTGTATAGATATTAAAAGGGAGGTTGTGCTTGAGGGACTTCAATCATGGCCAATCCCTAACAAGAATTGAGCCTAAGTTTTAGGGTTTGGTCCTATAGAACCCCATTAGTCAAATGTGGAGTCCTTACTTAAGTAAAGACCTCCCCACATTTGGTAGTCATAGGAATTTGTTTATTTTGTAATGAGTCTTATTAAAACTTTGTTAGAACACATCCAAAAATTAGGAGTGAAGGAAAAGACATGCATTCACAAAGATTTGGAACCTGAACTTGTGCACAAAAAAGGAACTAAGACCAAGATCGGTTCAAACTCATTTTTCATATTTGGAAGCAACGGTTTTTAAACCAAGAGATAGTCATTCAAAATTATAATGATGAGAAAAAATGAGGAATTGGTATATATATGGGTGACTACATAGAATCATTGTATGGTTGTCCTTGGACAACTCCACAGATGATTCCCAAGACAATTCATATTTACCTGATTTTCGAGTCAAACTACCTCACTTCTTTCCCCTACCCACCAACATCATCTATCTATGAAGGAAGGTAGTTTGTTTTGTTTTGTTTGTATTATTGATGAGATCCACCAAACTGGGATGCTTCAGGTCGCGTGCGTTCTTGGTGTCTTTCGAAAGAAAGTTCTCGAGGAGGAGGGGTGCATAGGCTTGGTTTCATGGCATTTGGACTTGCGGTGTAGAAGTTCTTGAATATTGAATGATTTTCTTCACTGAAAATTAAATTAAAGCGTAGCTGAAAAATTTCAGAGGAATTGGAATGTGCCTTTGGTGTTGTTGTTGGAAAGATCCTGATGAGCAGGATTTAAGGGAATCTATTTGGTAAGATTTGGATTCAGAATGTGGGAGAGATTGATTTTTATGTGATTTCTGCTGCTGAAAATTCAAATAAATTCCCCAAAAAACCAGGTTTTGGAAGGAAAAATCAGTTGAGGATGTGGTAACACTTGGGCCAACGGCACAGGCCACACTAGCAGATATGAAAAAGCAAATTAATATCATTCTAGATGTCCATTGGATTGAAAATAATGCTACTACACACATTGCAAGACAAGAAATATAAGAAGATAATAATAAACTCATTTGAGTTCTAAATATGCATTTTTCTGTTTTTCTCATCGTGTTCAAAGTTCAACATGACAACAAGAGGCAAGTGAACAACTCCAAAATGGAGGCTTTATCTCAAGGTCATTAAAGAATAAATAACTTGGGTTGAAAAACAATCACTCAAGCCTTAGGAGAAAAGCTTAATGAGTCTTCTCCACATGATAACCCAACCCAATGGAAATGTAAATATCCAAAACCGTTTTCATTTTGAAACAAGTTTTTAACAACTAAAAGTAATCTAAGAGCGAATACCTGACAAATTGAATGTTAAGAAATTGCAAAGTATTTTGTGAATTTTTAAAAAACAAGTGGGCTAAGCCTGTTCATTCCAAATCACCAAGAAAGTTTGGCCTGAATTCTCAGTGGCTGTGACTTCTCAAATCATAACCAAATTGTGTTTATCTTTGTCTCTAATAGACATCAAGAATCGTAAAGTAGGTTTTGGTCAGCGTATTACATAATGTAGGTGACCAAAAGTGCATGATACATACAACTTATAGGTAGTGCTGCTTTACACACCAATTGCATCCAGAAGCTTACTGTGTTGTGAGACAGAGGCAAGGGAATTGGCTGTGACAAGTCCACTGGCAGCCACTGCTGGAATCCCAATGCCTGGAAATACAGAGTCCCCACAGCAGAATAGTCCATCTACAGGAGTTGAAGGCATTGGAAACAAACCTTTTCCGGCCCTAATTGCAGGTCCATATGTGCCTCGATTCCGTCGGAGAAAGCGCTCGTGTGTTAGAGGTGTCCCTACCAGCTTAACTTCACATTTTTCTCGTGAAAAGCCAGGCCCTAGTGCCTTCTCCACTGCTCTCCACAGAACCTGTTCACAACAAAAGCCTGTTTTCAGATCTGATCTTTTGAAGCTAACACCCAAGCACTATTACCCTGAGTCAAGATATACACCAATTGTGGCAACATCCAAGCTGGCTAGAAGTTGGGTGTTCCAGTGTCAAGCTCCAAGATATCTCCATTCACAGGCATATGATGGTTGGTTTCACAATTTGTCATGACTAAGGCAGAGTCAAACTATGGCTTCTAGTGATTATTAGCTTTGAGAGGAAGACTTCTGCAATTTGCTACAAAGCAACTATATTTACTACCCTTAGCACCCTCACCTCTTTACTTTCCTCCTCTCTTGATCACTGCAATTTGGTTTCCAGAAATAATCACCTGTTCACTTATGTGATGGCAAATTACTTGTTTCAGGTACGTGTGGTTAACAAAGACTGAAATTGAGGCTTCCTGGTGAAATATTGACCCAGAATATGATGGGGAAAAACATGAGAGTGCAGAACAAACCTCAGAACGCTCAGCTTTTAGCTGCCGATAAGCAGCACTCTGGCGATCGAGGTCTTTCCAAAGACTGTATGGCTCTGAGCCTGGTGTGTATGCATGCAACACATGTTTGCCTGCAGGAGCCAGTGAAGGGTCCAACACACTGGGAACTGAAATCAGCACCACATTTTGTGGGGCATCAACTCCTTGTGACCAGTCATTCACCACAATGTGGTGTATTTCAAGGTCTGAAGGCAAATCCTGCAACATAATGTCCATAATCAGTATGGTGGACCTGGACATGTTAAACACCTATAAATGGACTTGAATGATCAACAAGATTTTCCATACAATACAAAGAAGTATGGAATTCCATTCCAGAAGTGTGTACTTAATTCCACTTTGTATTGTGGTATAACATACCCATGTGGGCAAATCTTGAAAAGCCCTGAACACACAACTTCAATGACCCTACATTTGTCCCTCAGTCATTTATATGCATGATCATATGCACAATTCCCTCTCAAAAATGTTGAAGGGTAGAGCAGCAATACTTTGGCATCAATTCCAAGGTGAAGGTGCATAAAGGAGTCACATTGGGGTGTGTCCTTTGCTCTTGTTTGAAGCTCTTTCGGCACAGCATCTGGTGGTAGCAATGACACAGTATCCCATGTAGATGCATTGCTGACTACTGCCTTCAGTGCCTGCACAAACTGCAGCATCCAGACAATCTTACTATAATTTGAAGTCCAGGGTCATTTGTAATCATTTGTATACTTCAATTCCCTGGGAAGTATACAAATGATTACTTCAGCCATCTATTTGTCATTAATAATAAGCTCAAGAGGGTGAATTTGGGGTCCCAGTAGCACTGGCCACTGATCACCAGAGTATAACATGGTGCATTCCAAAACCTAAACCTCCCCCTTTAAACTGATTACAGTGTTTTTGGTCACATGTGTTGAAGAGACCTGACAACCAAACTGACCGCCTGAGTCCCAAAACTGAGCTCCAGAAACTGCTGGAAAAAAGAGTTTGCAAAGGAAATCACCCATTTTAGACAATTCAGAATGACTCGTGTCAAATACAAGAGATTGGTGCCGTCAAATGACAGCATACCCGACCATCTCGCAGTTTCACACCCACTGCTCGCCCTTCTTCCACAACAATGGAATCCACATGAGTATTTAGGGCAAGGCGGCCTCCATGCTTTTTCAAGCCACGCACAAGTGCATCCACTATGGCTCCTGTGCCTCCACACGGGTACTCTAACACACAACCCGGCTTATACCACTCTCCAAACATGTACACCTGATACACCCATGATCCAAATTCATGGTCTCCAGTGTGACAAATATACAAATGATCCTTAGCATCCTTCTGCAGATATGTATCATTAAAGCTCAAGCTAGAAGTTAAAGAGGCAAGTTTCCCAAAAGGCATGAGATGGGGAGTTTACAGGACTTACTATTTCAGCGGCAAGTGTGCCATCAGCTTTCAGGCCAGACAGGAGAAATGATAACAAGTCAATCCAGTTACGTACAAAACTGTTCTGGATACCAAGTGAATCAACAAGCTCCGAGAATGGGCCCAGCAGCTTGCTGGCTCGCATAGCTCCATGTGGCCCCATCTGAACAAAAGTCTTAAGAAGTTGTGGCCCATAGCGTGCCAGTACTGTGACAAGAGCTCCCCAGTCGGTGCGAATTGCTGCAGGGGGCAATGCCATAGCTGCAGCTGAAAGAGGAAGGACAGCTTCCTGCCACAGCAACATATTATTATTAGCAAACTTTCTCCACAAAACAAAGACCCTACTTGATGGGAAAAAGAGTAACAAGACTCCCGAAGGATCCCCTGAAAAAGAAAAAAGATGCTGGCACTAACTTACTTGTAGCTTGCGCCAATCTGCCACTGCATTTGAATCAGCAATGTGCTGCAGATCCTGTTAAAAAATTCCAAGCATACAGCAAGCTTGGAAGGTTCAGTGAAGAGCAGACCCTGAGCACAATGCACAGTACCTAAGCTTTCCTCCTTCTTGTACACAGAAATGGGACAGGAATATAATATATTGTCATGGACTTGCTCTCTGTTGAGTGAATGGCATTCTGTGAACGACAATTTCTGTACAAACAAATGCTCAAGAAGGGCTGAAGGGGATGGCTTGATTGATTGTTATTGCCACTGCTGACCTTGTAGAATTCAGTGGGACCAATGCGGGAAAGAAATTGACCTTCAGGGATGTGCACCATCCAAGAATCATATTGCACACAATCTACTGCTTCACCAAGAGCATCAAACACCTGTGGGACAAGAAGAAGATGAGTACCTCTTATTCAATTCACAAATGCCGCACACAGACAAGGCTTCTCAGAGATGGATTGTCACACACACAGAGCAAGGATGATGTATGCACCATTTTGCGGGCAGTTTGACCGCAGGAGTTCCAGCAAGTTTCTTCTTCTTTACCTGTGCCAAGGGATTGGCCTGAGGTCCCCGTGAAGAGAGACCAGAGAACAGAGATGGTCCTGAATCAAAGTGGTAGCCTTTGATATCAAAAGAATGTGCAGCGCCTCCCGGAGCGTCATGGCTTTCAAGAACAAGCACATCTTCACCATATCGGGCAAGCATACTGCCACAGCACAAGCCTCCCACACCGCTTCCTATTACCACGATGTCTGCATCCTCCTTTCCTGTGCAACAACAGTATTTTATAAATTGAGCCTCGTCCTTTCTTCCTTCAAACCGGGTGCTTCTTTTTCCGCAATCAGCAAAGTGTTAGCGAAAACAAAAGGGACAACAAGAACTCCTCGGAAAGGAAAATCGCAATTGCGAAAGCTAGAAGAAGAGGATAGAGAATTTCATGCCTTGTAATCCTCCTCTGTTTGTGGCGGTGGCGGCGATGTCTGATTCCCTCTCTTCCACAATCGCTCGCACCTTCGTCTTTCTCCTCACACCCGAAGCTTCAAAGCCAGGTCTTCCAGGCCTCGTGACGCTGTTTCTTCTTCTTCTGCTGCTACATCCCGATATCACAATGGAGCAAGATGTTTTCCTTCTGATAAGCTGAAAAACGGTGGAGATGCTGATGACAGAGGAGGAGGCGGAGGAGCAGGAGAAAGAGGAAGAGCAACTGCGCGGTGCAGAAGAAGAGAGATTCGAGACGGCTATGGCTGACGCAGGTACAAGGCTTCTTCTTGTGAGGCAGCAGCAGCCTGGAGACGACGCCATTATTATTATTATTATTGCCACACCTCTACCACGCACAATTCTGCAATGAAAACACACATAATCTCGTCGCCGACCGATTCTCTTTAGTTTCTTGCAATCGCGTTTTTCTTTCTTGAGGAGGAAACGCTGCTGTCCTCCTCCTCTCCTACAACGAGGATTTGTCTCTCGTCGCGGAACTATGCATACATAATAAGAGCTCCAGGGGACACGGGCGATGTGTCATGTTCTGCATCTTTTGTGTCTTTGATGGACACCAGCAACATCATGGACCAATCTATTTATCTTCTATAGAAGAATAACAATACAGTAAAACCTGTCTAAAGTGATCTTGCTGGGACCAGAGGTAGGATATCACTTTATACAGGTTATCACTTTAGGCAGGTACAGTACATACAGTATCATACACACATGTTTTCCTTTTTTTTACCATTATCGTTTGTATCGTTAGGGCGTTAGTTCGTGGCTGCTCGTACCCGCGTGCCGGGGGAAGTTCCACAGAAAAAAAACCCATGTTTACGTGTGGGTCCACCTCAGGAACTGCGTTGCAAGTACCACCCCGTCACATCCTCATGCGCAAAGTCTTCTCCATGTCGAAGAAAGGTCAGCAATACACCACGATGACGAACCAGGTTTGCCTCGCCCTCGTACGGTACAAGAAAGATCATCCTGGTGCCACACAGAAAGAGCTGATCAAGTGGCTAGAGGACACTCATCAGCTCAAGGTCAACCAAGCAACGGTGTCGGGCACACTTAAACGGTCGACGGAACTGCTCGCCAAGGCCACCACCTCCAACCTCAGCTCCAAGCATCAAAAGACGGTGAAATTCCCTATCATGGAGGCTGCTTTAGCCGAATGGTTCCTTGCCAACTAAGAACACGTCAACCTGAGCGGGGACCTCATACGTGAGAGCGCAATGAAGATCATTGAGCGCCTATACCCGGATCACTCGCCGTTTGAGTTTTCAAATGGCTGGCTTGAAGCTTTCAAGGTCCGTCACGGGATCAAGAAACATCGCAAGTTCGGGGAAAGCGGTTCAGTCGACATGACTACTGTTGCAAGTGCCCTTCCGGGAATTTGTCAAGTTCTTGACGCGTACGAATGGCGTGACATCTACAACATGGATGAGAGTGGGTTGTTCTACCGCATGCAAGTACATACTGTAAGTTCAAAAAGATATCAAATGAGTTTGTCCCTGGTTAACTAAGCATCTTCGCCCGCATTGCAAGCGGACAACTCCCTTGCGACAAAGCAGCTCGAAGGCAGGAAACAGAGCAAGGAGCGCTTAACCCTAGCGCTGTGTTGCAACGGCAATGGCTCTGACAAGCTCCCACTGTGGGTGATTGGCAAGTTTAAGAACCCCAGGTGTTTCAAGAACATCAACGTCACGTCACTTGGGTGTGTACACAGGAACAATGCGTCCCCATGGATAACACAGATCATCTTCCTGGAGTGGCTCCGGGCATTTGATCTCCATGTTTCCGGCCGGAAGGTCCTCCTGATCCTAGATAACTTCAGCGGGCACACTCCGGTGGAGAAGATTCCGAATCACATCCGCCTTCGGAACACGACCATTCTCTACCTACCTCCGAACATGACCTCGAAGATTCAACCGTGCGATGCCGGCATCATCCGCAACTTCAAGGCCTACTACCGTCGCCGCTTCAACCGTGCTCTTCTCCAACGCATTGAGGACAAGGTGCCGGAGCCGGAAAAGGTCAACATTTTGGGGGCCATCCAGTTTGCCGTCCCCACGTGGAATTATGAAGTCAAGCCAACGACGATTGCCAACTGCTTCCTACACTGCAAGATCCGGTCGACAAAACAGGCTGAGGCAGTTGAAAACGTCACGGAGGACAACCTGGTGGACCACGAGGTCATCGCAGATCTACAGTCACAAATCCAGCGCTTCCGCTACAGGAACCCAATGGACATTAGGAACCTGCTCAACTACCCGGAGGAGCAAATCATGTCATACACGTCGGATCTTGATAGCATCATTGAGGACCACCTTGAAGAAGCCGGACTTGTTCCAGTGCTGCATGAGGAAGAGGACGACAATAAAAAAGTGCCTGCCATGAGTGCCGCTGACGTTTCCGAGATGCTGGATAAGCTTGTGATCTTTTTCATGCAACAACAGGATGCAAACGAATCTTGTGTGAGTTCCATCCAGAAATTGAAGGATAAGGTGAGTATGATCCGTACCAACCGAATGGTTCAGAAGAACATTGATTGGTTCTTCAAGCGTATCTAGCTTGTTTTGTAGTTGTTTTTGTCTTTTATTTTTTGAAATGTGTTGAATATCACTTTAGATAAGGAGTGGGACCAATAAAAATTATCAAGTATCACTTTATGGAGGTTTATCACATTTTGTATGGGGCTCGACTTGAGACCGAGTCGTGTTTATCACTTTAGACAGGATATCACTTTAGACAGTATCACTTTAGACAGGTTTTACTGTAGTTTGTCTCTTTTCATTGTCCTTATCATTGTAACATTATTCCGTTACAATGCCACAATGTTGTTTTACTTAAAGAAATTGTTGTTTATTAATCAGCAAACCTTTTCGAATTTGAAATTTTTTTAAAACTAGTAAACCGATGAAAGATAAAGGTTTTGTTCATAGACTCTTTTCCTACTAGTGGTAACCCTGTGCATAATGCACAGGTGTGTTATTTCAAGTTAATTCCCAAAGCGTTCCGGAGAGGGAGGGAAGGTCGATCACGCAACGCTTTTGGCACCTAGATTTTGGAGTTCGTTGTGTAGTAGTAATCCGTCGATTAAGATGTCAATCAACGTTCCGGATCCTAACACGTGGTTAGTTAGTCACCCCGGGTACCCGTATCTTTCCCTCTACCTAATAATGACTCTACAGGAAAAGCCGCAGTTTGGGACCTGGAAATTTACCAAAAGGAAAAAAGGTCACAGTTTTAATTGAGACCTGGAAATTTACCAAAAAGTTGAGCCGTAGTCAATTTTAATTGGGACCTGGGAAATTTACTAAAAGGATAAGCCGCAATAAGTTTTAATTGGCACCTGGAAATGTACCAAAAGAAAAAGCCGCAGTTAGTTTTAATTGGCACTTGGAAATTTTACCAAAAGGGTGCACTTTTGGGCGATTTCATAGCAGTTACTGGAATCACTGTCACAAACAGAGAGACTGACAGACTTGCTGAATTAATATATAAGATATTAAACCTAAAGGTCTCTTCATTAAACTCTTCTATCTTAAACTTACTAATGTGATGTCAAAAGATATTTGATATTAACACCAACAACAAATGCAAGTATTGCAAAAACCTTTGTCATCCTTGACTTCTTAAGTTAATCCTTTCAACCTTTAGATGCTAATAAAAGAATAATATTAAATGCAATAATTGCAATAGGCGCTCAACAACAACAACATATAAGTCTATATTGCATTGCATTGAAAGTAGATAAAAATAATTTATCAATCATCGCATATTATTTTCTTAAACCAAAGGTAGTTTGTAAAATGCAATATTTTCATTATTTTTGTAAATATTAATGTTGAAAATGTGTGTGATATTTGTGATATATGTTTAAAATATATGTATATACCTAATATTTAAATAAGTTTTAAAATAATCCTATGAATATATAAAGGTTTTTAAAATCATAATTAATGTTTTTCAGCATGTACAAATATTATTTTAAATATTTCATTCAGCATTGTTTCAACAACTTTTTGAGTTGTGTCACCTTTGATGTTGCAACCCCACTTTGAAGGAGTTATGAAGTTGTCACTCACACTCCCAAAAATGGGACTTGGGAGTCCTCCGGGACTCCCGAAAACTTAGAGTGCGATTGTAGGGGTCAAAACACCTTGAAGCGTTCTTTATACTGTTGAAAAGGTCTTGAAGTGTAGATGTCCAAAATGGCTTCGCATGAACCATTTGGACATCTGCAGCACAAGTTATGGTCGAAAGAAGGGTTGGGAGTCAAACTAGCAGTTTAACTCCCGACCACTAAAAGTCGGGAATCGATCCGATTCCCGTGTGTGCAAGTGAAGTGTAACACATCGTTGGAAAGCTCTCGAGGAGAGTTACAACTTTGGTTTAGACCTTGTTTCAATCCGAGTTCGGGGCGAGGAGTTATGAACGTCCAAAGTCCCAAGAGTCCAAACCAGGACAATTTCGAGACTTCAAAAGTGGAGTCCCGGGAAAAAGAGCTATTTGGATGCAAGTCCCGTGGAGAGCTGTAGAGAATACTATATGAGGGAAGGTGGTGGCTTCCCCCGAGTCCGGGCCGTGGTGAATCAAGTGAGTCCAAGTTAGCCCATGGCTTGTCCCAACACCAAAAATGTGCAGAATGAGTTCTAACCCATTTGTGGGTTGGATTTGGATGCAGGACCGTGTAATTGAGTAAGCTTGTCCCTCTTGCTAATCTATCCCGAAGCTTTCAGCACGCCCCTCTCGCCCTCTTTAATGCTGGAAGTTGGGAACGTGCCCCGAATCCCAGAAATTCCGCAACTTGAGTGAGTTAGCCCAACTTGGGGGCTAACTTGGGACTTGGGAACGCGTCACTTGATAACACATGTTTTTTCATGTTTAGGGTTTCAAGCTTGGTGTAGGTTCTTGGCCTTGTTGGCTTTTAAACAAACCAATAAGGTTATCATCCTTCTCAACCTTAAAAAAGGTTGTAAAATCAAAAGGAAGCCCACGCCTCATGCAAGATAATCGACGATTTCCATATCAAAGGACAAACAAGTCTAGCAAATGTAAGTTTTTTGAACCTCTAATAATATGTCTTTGCATTCGACTAAAGGTTGTTGAACTTGATGATAGCTTTCTTTTTTTTGTATGATCAATTGTTTTTTCCTCATCATGTATCTACATCAAATGTACATTATCCAAGGTGCAAATAATATTCATCATGACATGGTATTGTTTTGTTTTGTTGAGCCCCCTTTTCAAGTTGAAAAACCATTCAAATTAGCCCACCTCCATGGCAATTTGTGCTCCGTATCCAAGTGCCTATGGAGGAACCATTTGGTTGTATAGACACTACATGCATTCGCCAAACCATGTAAATGTATCCTCCATAACCTCCCGATCAACATTCTTCTTTGCTATTGCATGTGGTGGGTGTACAAATGTGTCATCATTTATAACATCTTTTAACGACTTTTTAGAAAACTCCCTGAAAAACTCAAGTTCCACACTCACAAATAACATTAGGCAATTTCTAAGCCACAATGGTTAAACACAACATTTCAATTGATTTTCTCATTCATAGTAATATTTTTAAAAAATGTGACATGATTTTTAAATTTCTTACACAAGATTACCTAGAATAATAATAATAATCTTATATATTAAAGCAACAGTGGTGTCTGTTTGTGTGGGCAGTGCTTGGAAAATTCTTCCAGTCACTGCCCGTTCCTTGTGGAGCTTCCCTAGATGTAACTTCCCCAGATGTAACTGACTTCAGAGATAAAAGAAATCAGGGGCAGTCTGATTTTTTGAGGTGCTTCCCCAAATGTAACTTCCTCAGATGTAACTGACTCCAAAGAAAAAAGAAATCAGGGGCAATCTGATTTTTTGAGGCAAAAGATTTGGTAGACCAAAAAAAAAATATTTAGGCCTTGAACAACCTAGAATCAATATTTTTTATTTTTTTTTGTATTGACCAAAACTACCTTTTTTTTCTTTTAGCTACTATCCGTCCCGATTAAGGGGATGGATAAATGTCCGTCTGGCTTGATGACAGGACGAATTTTGGGAAGCTTTTTTTCTTTTAGCTACTGTCCGTCCCGATTAAGGGGATGGATGAAATGTCCGTCCGGTTGGATGATCACAACATAATAATAAAAATAAAAAAGTTAAAAGTTTATAAAAAAAACTAAAATGCGAACCAAGTTTAAAGAAACCAGGGGACTTCACAGTGGCCAAAGGTCACGGGCACCCACTAGTAATAATAAGGGGAAAAAAACATATTTGCATAAGGACAAAACACAAGACAAAAAAGAAAAAATAAATATTTCCAAAGCAAAAAACTAGCAAAAAGGATTTTAGCTCCTTACAATGTTATGTTGCAAGATCTACAAGTGGGACGTTGGATCTACAAGGTCAATGTCCATGGACTCCCTAACATTCTCACCAGATTCATTCCTTAGTTTATTAATGGATAGTCAAGGAAGCTTGCATCACAATGCTATGAATTTTAAACTATTCAAAAAATCATTGGTCACAAAATGCCATTCTTTTTTTCGGGAATGATGCTAATGGTATGTGAGTATTGTCTATGGCCTCACAAGTATCATCTGTAGATGGATTTGTAGGAGCAGTCAGTCTGCACAGAGAGAGAGAGCGATGGAGGGAGAGAGAGAGAGAGAATTATTCCAGCAATCAGTCCCTTGGAACGTTTCTTTGAGTCATTTGCTAGCATCTGGATTGGACATAAATTAGCGGGGAGGAGCCATGCCCAAAGCGTCTGAACCTGAACTCAGCGCTCTCGTTGAAGTCTTCAGGCCTATCTTGTTGCCGATCACTGAGCGGCTGACAAACGCGCATCCAATAATCCATTGAAGTTTTGCAAAATATAATATAGGGACTTCTTCCAATGATTTGCTGGAAACTTTTCTTCAGAGCATTATTCGGATTCTCTTCTTCTTCTTCTTCTTCTTCTTCAGAGCTTTACGGGAACTTTTTGTTGGAAACGACTTCACGATGACGGACTTGGATCGCTCTTGGAATCCTCTGGTCAGATTAGGGTTAGCATTCAAGAAAGTCCATGCACTTGCGCCTGGATTGCAGCCTGATGATCTCGCGACGTCGACGACGAATCCGGAGACGAAATTGCAGCAGAGCCCTGCTCCTCTCGTTGATATCGAGGATGTGAGGAAGTTCCTGAGGAAGAAACTGGCAATCAAGGAGCCCGTTTCCACCATCCCAGGTTTTCTTGAAGCAGCTTCTACTTCTTCTTCAATCCCTCCTCGCCTTGACCCCTTGATAGGTGCAGCAGAAGGAAGTAGTGAAAGATTGTCGTCGTCTTCGTCACCTTCCTCTGTGTCGTCATCGGGGCCCGAAGGAAGAAGCGCGAGCGTTTCTAGCGGTTACGGTTACTCCTCGTCGATGCCTGCTGCTCATCATCCCTCACACGAAGCTGCATCTGGAGTGCATCCCTTCGAAATTGGAACAGTCGGACACCCTATCCTGGAATTAGATGAGGCCAGACAACCTCCTCCTTCTCCTCTGGATCCAGCAGCTCTGGATGGGGGCGGCAGCGAACAACAAAATGTGGTGGAATACAGCTGGTTTGTCTCTCCTCCTCCACAGTGTGATACCACGCGTGCGCGACTGGAGATGGAAGAAGTTCAAGAGTTCATCAGAAGGACCGGGGAAATGCTGCACAGGTTTCGAAGATGGGGGCTTCCAGAGACCTCGTGGAGGAACAAGATGCCGTGGCATGATCCGCCGCCTAACTTTCTGGCCAAGGGGCTGCAATGGCCACAAACCAATTTTGCATCCCAAGAGGAGAAGAGACTCATGTGCACAAGGGCCAGAAAGAGGCGTCGCTTCTTGCTCGGCTCTCCACCCACCTGGTCGTTCATGGTGGCCAATGTGGCGCTCATTGCTGTTCTTGTTTACAACCCAGCTGCAAAGTTTCCTCCAGCCTAACTCTTGAGAAGAGAAAGAAAAATGCGAGCTTTTTTTCTGGACTTCAACCTCTTGTTTATTAACCTTCTTGTAGTAAAAATACACTGATATCAGAAGCTTTCTTTAATGTGCGCAATGGAGGGTTTTTGCTTCACAAATCTGCTCTGGATTAGGGCTTTTGCCAAGCACCTTTAGGGACCCATCTATCTTTCAACAATTTTGATGATCAAAGTGGCTGGCAACACAGAGTTTTGCTTAACAATTCCTCTCTGGATTAGGGCTTCTTGCTGAGCAACTTCAGGGACTCCCATCTTTCAACAAATTGATGATCAAAGTGGCTGGCAACACAGAGTTTTGATTCACAAGTCTGCTCTCAATTAGGACTTTGCCAAGCACTCTCAGGGATCCATTTTTCAACAAATTGATGATCAAAATGGCTGCTATTGCCTCAAAGGTTGTGAGTGTTGGATTTCTTGCATGAATGAAAGGATAACTATCTGTGAGAAAAAAAAAGGAAGTTTGTCTTTGTAACTGCACGCTTCTCATGTTTTGATAGGTAAACGAAATTGAGTATGATAATAATAGTATGACACAGAGTTTGGTAGTTGTTTTGGAGACAGGTGCAAAGCAATATAAACTCACCTAGATGTTTTGAGCCTTGAATTGGTGTCAAGTGGCTGCCTCCAGTCAAGGACTCCATTGCCACAACGCAGTTGCAGAGACTGTGGAAGCAGTTGCACCTTATTGTTCTTCACCCAGCAAAGCTGGCCTGTCTATTCTGCAGATTGGCTTCAGACCATTTTCCAGGTGACGGAACTCTCTTACCAGTCTCGTATCTACTGAGGAGTGATAATAAAGAGATAGGTGGTTTGAGGCTTTGTGCATTGCAGCGAGTGGGTTTTGTGTTAGTTATGCAATTGAGGCAAATTCCTATTTTTTGCTTCTTTGGCATAACTTGACATAGCCCAATCTGAATTGTGGAGATGATACAGATGCTGAAGCATTATCATGTGCCTGTTCATCTTATGCTGTTTGGGTTCAGCATGTTCATTGCTGTGGGCTAAATGTAAGAAAATTGGAGTTCATGGGTCAAAACATATGATTGTGTTCTTATATCCCATATTTTTGTTTTCATCATTTCTTACTTCAAATTCTAATAACATAATACATAATGAATAGCCCTGTGTCACAAATCTACAATATTCTATCAATGTATCAATTTTGTGAATCCAAAAAATTTATGAACCAAAGAGATCATTAAAAAAATTGACTCCTAATAATGAAAATGCACCCATGTTGGAATTTTTTTCTTTAGGAGTGGAGGTTACATTTCAAAATTTAGATGCAAATAGAAAAGCAAAAGAATCCCATTTAATGTGTGATAGGTTTTTAAGCCATTGCCCAAACATTTGGAACATGAAACCTTGGAAATGTATGAAAGTTGATTTAGTCATATCATGTTACAAGCAAACTTCAAGTTGTGAAGGAGTATCATACACATGACAACCTTGAATTGGAATAACAATTTTGAGTGCAATTACAACAAACCCAAATCATCCTGGAGGCAATTCCCAAGATCCAAGGGAACTTTGTATTAGGTGCAATGCCATAAATGGATTCAACCAATCTCACATCATTCATGTCATGAATGTTTTAGGCAACATTAAGGGGTTTAGGGTGACAATTGTTGCTAATAACAATTTGTTTGTTTGTTTTTGACCCATTGGAACAATTATTGTTAACATTGTTTTATAACTCTGTATTCAAAACTGTTAGCAACTTCCTCTCACTTAAAGAGTCATAATAATGGACCATTTTGAGCAAAAAAAGGCGATCATTTTGATTGATGGATTGGTAATTTTGATTATCAAATCTATGAAATCATTTTTAAAATTATTTTTACAAATAACATTAAATTGTGGTAGGTAAGTATAAGTAGGTTGTAAAAATGTAAGAGGTAGGTGATAATCTAGCCTAGTTTACCTAACCTATTTAACATGCCCCCTAATTGTGCATATAGGTCCTAAAGTATTAGGAATAGAACCCCTCACTTTCATAATAATTATCAAAGTTTTACCAATGGACCACACCTTCATATGATAATAAAATTTTCAAGTTTTTTACTTCACATTTTATCAAGTACATTTTGGAATATGCATATCAAAATAAAATATGATCCCATATTCTTGAATATGCAATTTAAGAAAACATATAATTTCATATGGTGGGGTGTGCATATCAATATATATAAGTACACATATCAAATAACTATCTTCAAGGGATGCAAATCGTCCAATAACACAAGGCTTTAACTATTTAAGGTTTGCATGTATAGTTGCAAAACTTCTAAAATGTCTAAGTTAGATTATCTAAGGCGCAATTTGAAAATGACAATTACTAGACCCAATTATTAAAATTGCAAACTTGGATTTCCAGCATTAATTTTTCCCTAGATGCTCTATAAGAAAACTGATTATGATAGAAATACAAAAAAAAAAAAAAAAAAAAAAAAAAAAAAAAAAAAATA
>Ga0116231_10005562_pt1 | contig 24742 bp, 16 predicted proteins | sample S1TSphgellanicum_2_FD_89695 | JGI IMG/M metagenome (GOLD analysis project Ga0116231, IMG submission 89695) | Host-associated microbial communities from peat moss isolated from Minnesota, USA - S1T2_Fd - Sphagnum magellanicum MG | ecosystem: Host-associated > Plants > Peat moss > Unclassified...
AACCATTTATGCGCACAACACTCCACCAAACTGTGAAAAATGTGGCCTACCAATTAAGACTTTGTTGTTTGGGGCCACTTCGTATTGACTGGCTGGTGCAACTGACAGGAATTTGTGAGTACGCAACCTTATTAAGAAGCCTTTGTGGTTTAAGGTCACTTAGGGTCTCTTTCCATTGGAGAGTTGCAACTACATTTGAAAATATGTAATTAATCATGTTTAGGGCCATTTAGGGTCTTTCCATTGGAGAGCTGCCATTGCATTGAATATGGCAAAATTCAACTTTTGTTTCCTTGAAATACAATGACTTTGGGCAAATCCTTTGGACAATTTTTTTTTGCTTTGTTGAATTTTTGAAAAATTATTTGTTACTTGTGCCGAATTTTTTATAAAATTAAATGTCTACAAGATTTGACTATTCAGACCTTAAAGTTCAAGAACTTAATACTGAGATAGTCTAGACCAATGTTGGGCGGGTCTCTAGTTTTTATGAGAACCGTCGGGTCCAGGTATGAGACTCTTTTGAAAGACCTGACCTGGTGCTTTTTTTAAATTTTATTTTCATCTTTTCAAGACCTGGGCAGGGTTTCAAAAATTTGCAAAAAATAATTTCACCTGGGTTTAAAGGCACCAGTTCTCAGACATGTGATCCAAGTCGGTTTTCAAAGCCAGTTTTTGCATACTGGTTATTACAAATTTTATTATCTCAAAAATTAATTTTTAATGTTAAAAAATAACAAAATTGCACAAAAAAAGTTAAATTTCTATAATAAAAAAAATCAACATTTTACATGTTCACTATTTCATCTTGTTCAAATGAACCTTCAAATTCTTCTAACTCCTCTTCAAAACCTAAATCTATTTGAATTAACTCTGCAAAGTTGGAGGGCAATTTACATCCATCTCTAGGATCACTTGGCCCATTTTTGCTCACAAAAATCAAATTTTCTAAGAGTTCTAATTGTAAACAACATCTCCATAGGTTTGTAAATATGTGTCGTGCATTCCTATGTTGGCACATATAATCATTGTTGTCACCACACTCATAACACATAACATAAAAATACCTTGAATGGTACACCACATCTAAACCAAAAGATTGACTCACTTGCAACAATTCAAGAATCCAAGCCCAAAACATAGAAAACCAAAACACTTCCATAACAAAAAAAACTATAAAGCAAAAACTATGTTCTAGAATCTCAAATCACCAAATTTGATTTGAGGTCACACAAGATGGGATTATATCCCATGACAAATATCTCGAACCCCTTTTACACATGAACTAGTTCGAGATCAACTAATTAGCTTAACTAACCTAGTTTACACCTAATTAATTAAGACTTAACTAAATAGTTAAACTAACACATTTGATAGTTATTGTGCACTCCTATGTCATCGCCTATAACCATCATTGTCACCACACTCTTAACACATAACATAAAAATACCCTAAATGTTACACCACATCTAAATCAACCCTCTATTTGGGGTTAAGGTCCCCTTAAACCAAATAACATTATAGAACTACTTGTTGGAAATCCACCATGGATGAACACTTTGGTTCCAAGGCAAAAGGACCATTAGATCATGTGCAAATGTGAGCCCCATCATTAGTCACCTAGTTGTAATCCTTCGAATCCCTAGCCAAATGTGAATTACCATGGAAGAAAACCTTAGATTAGTTTTACTATGTCTAGGTCTATTGGGTGCACCGAGGACAAAACCATTTGCCAACTAGCATTTCTTCCATTAGAGGCATGAGACATCCGATATGCCAACCTTGAAAACATTTATCTCAAATCAACATGGTGGTGACTCCTGAAGTTTGCCCACACAACACACATCGTAAGCTAGCAAAAACCACGGCTAAAGATGCGTCCATTTGGCCATCGACATGGTGCATAATTGCACATATGGTCTTTCCATGTTTGACCATCTCAGCCCTTCAACAACAACATTCATAAGGTAAACCCTTCCGCACATGTAAAATAACACGTCCTATAGTCACATCTAAAGTAGTTAGTGTTGTTTGTTGCAAGTAAACATAATCTTTTATTTCAAACCTCTGAATTTGAAACAAATAACCACCTCCGCATGTAATGACATAATGCAATGTATCTCAATGTTGGAAAATTGCCAAATTTTTCCATAGCCATGGGCATAGCATGTCAAAACAAGATGGCTCGATGCTCACATGTTTGAATCCACACATCAGGATCATCAAAGTTAATTACTACTAGTGCATCTTGTCAAATTAATGCTAATAATTCAAATTCATGGCCAAACAATAAGAAGTATGGTGAAAAAGATGAAAGAAAAGCTTGTTGATTGAACCTATATCCCATAGTTAACCATGGTAGTTGTAAGTCCCAATCTCAAATATGGCCCTTGTGGAGACCATACTTTCGCAAACCTCGCTTCACCATTTTCACCATCCACTTAGCTAACCCATTTACCTCAGGATGGTTTCATGAAATCATGCGATGATCAATCAATGCTTTTTCACACAACTTTTGGAATTCTCCACGGAATTTTGTACTTTGGTTAGTGAAAATTTTAGCTGGAGCCCCAAACCTAGTAAACACCCTATGCAAAAATGCATATGTCACCCTTTCACTACTATGATTTGGTAATGGAACCAACCCAAACCACTTGGAAAATGCTTTCTTATAACTAAAACATATTGGTTATGTTGAGGTGTCAAACTCAATGGGCCGGAAAAATCCAAATTCCGTTGGTACCCAAGCCCCATAATTGGTAAGGGCTATAGGTGAGGTGTAGGTACATTGAAAGATGCCCAAATTTGATCACACACCATACACCTAGAAACAAATTACTAAACTTATAATTGCATCCTTTACCACCATTACTATGTTTGGAACAAACTATATGTCTATTAGATCCCAAAGTGATCCAATTCCTTGTGAACATGCTTCACAAGGCTTTCACATTGTTTTGGGCAAGGCACAACCTTCATTTGTCCATCTATCAACTACTTTCCCATTTGAACCACTTAGCCTTATGCACAACATATTCATTTTCCTTGGGTGTTAATCTAATCGAAACTTCACTTGCTTGCAAATATGCAATGACAGGTGCATCATCATGAATATCTAAGGCACCATTGCCCTCCAACTCCATGTCCACATCATGAGGATCCCCATCATCCACACTCGTCTAAAAAACATCCCCAAAACACCGTAATAAATTACAAAGGTACATAGAGAGGCATGCCATCCTGGTACTATTTCCAAATCCATATCACCATGCCAATGAGCCCTATGGTATCCTCCTCATTGGAACTTGGGTTTCGACTCAACCCATTTGCATCTTGATTAACCCTACCAGGCTTATGAATTATATCAAAGTCATACTCTTTCAAAATATATGCCCATTTGGCCAATTTTCTAGTGAGTTGATCTCATTCCATAAGGAATTTCAAAGGTTGATGATTAGTAATCAAAATGAATGGGCTACCATAAAAATATCATCAAAATGACAAAACAACCCAAACAATTACAAGGCACGCCCCCAAATATGAGTTGTACTTGGCCTCCATCTTATTGTTGGACTAATTGGCATATGCCACCACAAACTTTCAACCATCATCATCAAGTTGGGTAAGCACAACTCCCAACCCTACAGTGTTCCAATTAGTGTGTAATTGGAATGGTGGTCCTCAAATGGGTCGCTTCAAAATGGGAGTTGATGAAAGCCCGACCTTCAATTCCTAAAAGGCTTATTTTTGTGCTTTATCCAAAATGAACTCCTAGTCAATCTGTGTCAACTAGGTTAAAGGTTTCGCCATGCTACTAAAGCCTTTCACAAACCTTCGGTAGTGATTACACAAGCCCATAAAAGCTCATAACGAATTGACATCTATTGGTTGGGGAACTTGTGAAATGGCCTCAACCTTTGCCTTTTGAACCCGCAATCCACTTGGATAAATCATGTGACCCAAGTATTCCACCTAAGTATGAAAGAACTGGCATTTGCCCGGATGAAACTTAAGGTTATGTTCCTTAAGTTTTCCAAACACCTTCTGCAAATGGTGCATATGATCTCCTAGGGTCAAGCTAAAGACAATGATGTCATCAATGTAACATTTGGTAAAACAAAGACCTGCCAAAATTCAATTCATGACCCTTTGAAATTATGTAGGGGCATTTTTCAAACCAAATGGCAAAAACTTCCATTGGTAAAAATAATCCTTCCCATGGGGGTCAATCCCCCAAAATGTTGTTTTGACTTTATCACCCTCCCTTAATGGCAACTAATGGTAGCCAAACCCAAAGTCCAAGGTATTGAAAACCTTGTCTTATCTAAGGGCATCAAAGATTTCCTCTAATAGGGGCATGGCATATTTGTCTGAATGGGTCCATTTATTCATTGAACAGTAATCCCCACACATGTGATGTTAAGTCCAATTGACCAAAATGTCCTTCTTAGCTAACATCATTATTGCTGAAACATATTCACCTTTAGACAATTCCACCAAACCCACATTTAACAACTCTAATGTTCGAACCTAAACCAAGGTTTTTTCCACCTCATTTAGCTTGTAAGGTCATTTGAAAATTAGATTTTCATCCTCCAATATGATTCAGACCTCTAGTCCCCTTAATTGACCTAATTCCTTCAAATTGAAGGCAAACATCCGATGAAATTTCATGTTATCCATCGTGCTTCATGCACCTCACCTCCTATAATTGTTAGGCCAATTCCTGGGTCCCATGTTTTTGTAATCACATGTACTTTGGGTTGGGATGATGGACTATCCCCAACATTCGAAGTTAACCTATGATTGCTATGCAAAATGTGCAAAGGTGCCATCATGTCTTGGCATCCCCACATCACCAATTTCTTGTTCCGCACCCATACCAAACTAAAAATCCATGTGAAGCATTTGAAATCCATAACTTGCCCCAAAATCTACCTATAGGCTCCTTCAAATATGCCTTTCACAATTGTGGTGCTAGTGTGGAATTCCATGGCTCGTACCCTTTCATTTACATTGGATTCTTCCATCTTGGATGAATAGGGGTCCGAAATCATCCTTGGGTCCCCATTCTTAAATGCATAAGAATGTGGAAAACTCAAGAATGTTGGTAGGGCTATTCATGGAAGGCCAACCATATTGACTAGAGCCAAAGGTGGTCGATCATCATGACGAACCACACATGAATGGTATCCTAGATCCAGTATGTCATCCACCAAACATGTGGGTGACCTAAGGATGAGCTCATATGCTCATTGGATCACCTTTGGTGGTGCTAGGTTAATCCACATCCATAAGAACCAATGAGCTTGTGAACCAACTTAAGCAACATCCACATGCACTAGCTTGTCGATCCAAGCCTTGATTTGTTGCCATCCAGCCAAAACAAGTGGCGTAGAATCCCCCAATGGTGGGACATATTCTAACAAATATGCACATGGGTGCATAAGTGTCTATTGCAAATGTTGCACAACATGAATCAATTCCCAGAATAACCCCGACTTTAGGATTGAAAAGTCTTTGGCCTATACCCACATGTGAAAAACCTTGACATGGCCATCCAAAAATGAGCAAATCAATTGGCCCAATCTTTCCCAATTCTAGCGTTCCTAACAAGGTGATGCTTGGTGAGGAATGTTGATAACCATGTATGGCCGATGTTGGTAACAAGTGGGGATACTTTTGTTGCAACATCATGACATGCCGCATGGAGGCTTGTCTGGCTTGTGGATCCTTCTCCACATAATGGTATCACCGGACTAAGATGCCCAACTGTAGAATTACAGCTAATCTAGAACTAATGCCTCCAAATAACTCAAGTAGGCATATCCCATCCTTGGGAATATCCCACTAAATAACATTGGTATCCAATGGGCTTAAACTTAGAGGCCCATTATTAAGATTCACAAGTGGCTGTGGGCTTGGTGATAATAGAATGTGCCAAGCCTAATGAATATAATGACTTGATGATGCTTAAAATCTAGTCAATGTGCCCCATAAGGTGACCTAGGATCCAATGGAAAAATTAAAATGATTGGCATCCCTTATGGCCCTAACATTACCAATTCACCATTTAGAAGTGCATCCTGGTCATGGACATTACCTTCCAATAACTCAAGTCCATGTGGGAGGCTTGAAAATCTAGCCAACATAGTTGACTTGTTAGATTTCCTTGCTTACCCCCCAAATGAATCTCACTAGCAATGAAGCCTTATGACTAACTCCAATTTGCCAGCCTAGACAGTAGTATGTGGTTTTTTCCCAAAAGTCAATGGTAATCCCTAAGGGGTACAACACCACACTTGCAACCAACACATCATAAGACGTAACATGCATGACCACTGTTCAAGGTCGCATAATAGTACAATCTGCTGGCTTGTTAGGATTAACTTGGATCACAATTTCCTACTTGGTTAACCTTCATGCCTTTTATGACCCACCCATGGATGTCAAAATGTGATATGGGCATGGGTCAAGATTAGCATTGATCAATCCAAGGCCATTAAAAACAACTTTGCCCAACATCAATGGTTGAACACCAGAATCCAATGACACCCTAAGGGTTGGTATCATCATGTTGATGCCCCCCTCAACTAAAACACTCTTTCCTTAATGTGCACAACCACAACCCTAAGAATAACATTAGCTTGATCAATGGTTGGCCGTGTTGGAAGGTCGTGAAGTTTGGCCATAACCACATGTTAAGATTCAAGTTGAACCTTGGATGTTCCATGTGATTGGCTTCAAAAATTAGATGGGGAACTGTAGGAGGCACAAAGGTGTCCTTCGACCTAACCATCACCTTTGGTGTTCCACCATTCTCACATAATGTGGCCACCAAGTGAAACACGGCTACTGGTTGAATACTTGAAATGGCTAATATCTTAACAAAAAATAGTGGTGCTTGACACATTTCTTTGGATGCCCCCATCAAACTTATGAATGTCTTGGACCTAAGAAAAGAACTAGGCATTTTCCTTGACATTTCACCTGAAGTTAATGCCCCAATGGGATTGGGAATGGTGTTTATTAACACAAATGATTGTGGGAGCCACACTTGGCCCTAAGTTTCACCATGATAAGGATCTAATTTCTCATTAGCACCTTGTGATTTTGGCACCTACACACTAGTTTTTGTCATTGGTGCAATTGTGAAAATCATCCCATTAGGATTTAGAACCATAACACGGTTTCCATCATTCGTTGCCCATGACTCGTGAACTCTTAACCTGTGTGGCATCGTTTCATCTAATGCCATTGATCTTGAAAAACCAGCTCCACAAAAGAATCTTTGATCTGCATTTGCCCCATATGATGGGCCATCTTCCCTATCCTTAACCTTCCTTAGCCTAGATGTAAATAGATTTCACTTGGGCTACTATGCTTGTGACTAGGGCCTCCAATTGTGCAAACCTAGCCTCCATGGTGTTGGGTTGGCCTTGAGCTAGCTTGGTGGCCAACCCTTTGTTGGTTGCATTTTTCCCTTTCTAGCTTTTCCTAGAACCTTGGCCCTTACTAGCATTAGTGTTTTGTGATTGGCCTTGCCGTAATTCTAGGTCAAGCATGAAGCAATGATTGACATCATGCCCACATGCATGATAATGGGAACATGTTTTGTTGGGATTAAGGTTGGAAGTTGTGGCTTGTGGTGGATTGGGATAATTTTTTTTCTTGTGAGGCCCACCACATTTCCAACATTTGTCTTCTCCACCTTGTTCTATTGAATATGATGTGGAACCACCACTTGAATCTAATTTGGCCCCTTTGGCCTTGGGTGGTGCAGCCTTGGTGGGTTGACCTCATGATTAATGGCTTAATGGTGTTGAAAATTCTTCAAGTTTTCCTTGTTAAACCCAAGGGTGACCATTCGTTCCTCCACCATGCTCATCTCAATCCTTTTTTATAACTAAAACACACTAGTCAAAGTGGGTTGGGCAAGTTGCAATAAAATGGCATCCCACACTCGACACTTAAGCTCTTTATTTAGGATCCCATACCAAAATTGGATTGCTGGGGCTTCTATGACACCTTGTGTCACCATGATCAACCTACACATCCATGCATAGGCTTCTTACAAACTTTCATGGGGTTTACATTGGAAATATTGCAAACTCCATAGCTTTTTAATCTTTACCCTTTGGTAATTTTGCCACAATTCACGGAAGAATTACACAACTGGGTTAAATATGGGCAATGAACCCCATGTACTAATGGATGCCCCTACACCACCACCCCCAATAGTTCCACCACGTCCAATGGCTCCACTACCACTAACATTTTCACTTCCACTTGTCAAATTAATGTCAAGAATTGTTGTTGCACCATTTGGGGCCACAATTCCCTTAGTGATAGAAACATAATTGAAAGACCAATATAATCGCCACTCCTCAATCTGAATCTCATGGGCACGTTTGAATTCATGATAATCATTCATAAATGGCCCTTCCAAATGTTGAAACAAACCCTTCCATGCCATGAAGGGTGTGAACAGCTGGGGATTATGCATTTGCTACATATCACACAAATTCAAACTCCTAAATGAAATCATCCAACTCAATGGTGCTAACCACCCCTGAATATTAACAGGGCCTTTTGGTGGCTCCATACATTTCCTCCATGTCCCACAATAGTGGTGGGGTGACAAACCTTGGAATTTTTTTTTTGAAGAATCTCCCTTAGAGGATGATGAAGGTGGTGTGGGTGGTCTAAACCGCACCCCACTTGGTGAAATCACTAGTAACAGTGTCCTTGTCCCTTGAATCTTGTGTCATTTCTATGATGAACCTTAAACCCTAACTCGGGTATCCACCTTAAAATCTAATCACAAAAGGATGATACATTTGCGATGGTTCAAACTAAATCTACAAGGATGTTGAACTTGTTGCAATTTAACCAGACCCCCAAAACATAAACCCAAGGTTGTTGCACCTATATGGTTAGGGCACTTGCACCCATAAAAACATTTCATAGGGCCAACAAACTAAGGCACACTATGAATATAACAAGGTGGTCTACTAGTCATCAACCCAATCTCACCACAACAAGCAATGGGACACACTAGTGATCAAATATTGACATATTTGCAAATTGTGCCTCTCAATACAACCTAAACCTTGATTAAAACCTAATCAACATGTCCAAGGAAATCACAAGTCAAGTAGGACATGTTCAGTGATCAAGATTAGGTGGTAACCTTGTCCCATGCTCAACCATTAATCATACCAATTACAACCCCCAAGTCCATTGTGACAATAATGGCATGTGTGGGAAGGCACATAGGAGCACAGATGAATTCAAACGAGCCAAAATTGATGTCAAAATGTCAACTTTTCTACAATTCTTGTTACATTTGTCTATGTGGTGCCATTTTAATGGCATGCGAATCATGGAAAGTTATGCTTATTGAATAATATGGATATTGAAAATTTTAAAATGAATCAAACAAAATTCTAATATCAAAGTTTGGTCTAAATAAAAAATCTTTAACATTAATGTGTAATAAGGTATTACTAGACACATTTTTAAAAAATTCAAATTTTCATATTTTTTCGATTGTGTGTTTATTGAAAATTAAGATTTAAAAAAAGTTCATGAATCCTTTTCAACCTGTAAATGTGATGCAATGTATATGTTGTTTAATAAAAATTTATAGCTTATAATATAAAAAATTCAACTTGAAAATGTTAACATGTTTTGGTATGATTTGAAATCATGACAAATTTTCAAAACCAAACACAAAATTTGGCAAAATTTGTGCACTTTCAAATTTTCATATTTCTCCAAATTTGATTGTGAAAAAACATATGACATATTGGGGCAACTATAAATACAATATAAAAAAAGTTTCTAAACATTTGATTTGAAAATTCCTCTTTAGGAAAACATGTTTTTGGGGAAAATGGCCCTAAAAAGGACAATAGTCTGAAATGCAAAGTAAACACATTGGTTCGTTATATGTTGTTTGGACCCATAACCTTTCACCTAAAGTTTTGCACTAAATAGTAAGTATAGACTACCAAAAGATCAACTTGAAAGCATGTGCTCACCCTTGGGTTGTAGCCAAATGGCACACAATTTGGTAAATCCCCTTACCCCCTGAATGCATATTACAACCCAACCAACATGCTAATAAGCAATAGGTGCAACCTAACAAACACAAGTGGAGAGCATAACTCATGCAACACAAGTTTCCACTTTTGTGATTCCTACAAAAGAATCACAATATGAATTCAAATCCTCCATGTTTGTTGATGGCACGACACTCCACCACCTATAAGATGCAAAAAATATAACTCACTAGCATAATGTTGAATTGGTACATTAACAAGAAGTTGGCCACACACCACCCAACATCTTGGAATAAACCTTCCAAAAGTTCCTATTTCCAATTGAGTTGAAAACTCCCATGCTAAAGGTGTTCTTCACCAAGAATTAATTGCCATAGAAAGCTCTTAATTTTGCCTTCATATGGGTGAGAACTAAATTCCCAAAGTTGAATGGCAAATAATTGCACAATTGCCAAATCAACCTCTAGGCTCCAAAACCTTTTGTCTCCAAAACTTTTGTAATTTCACATGCATATAGTTCTCCTCTCCAAAAACTCAATAGTGTAGACAATTTGTTAATCTAACTCCATATGCGAAAGATATGAATTTCTGAAGAAATTCAAAATGAAAATTCATAAATGAAAATAAAAATGAAATTTTTGTCCGGTCTTAGGGGGTCAAACCGTTCAATGTATGTTCATAGGTGGGTTGTTACTAATTAGCCTACCCACATGATCACTAACCCATGTTCATCCACTAACTACCCATAGCTAAATGGATGAATTTTTTCATCCAAAATTTGGATCAAATCCTTCAAATGGATGAAAAAAAAGAATTATAAATATAAATATAAATGTTGGTAGGTTTGGATTGGTGCCAAACATGTGCCCAAGGTTTGAAAATTTGGAAAAAAAATGAAAAATAAAAGGGAGGTCCCAATTGGACCCCTTGACCTTCCTTATCTCGGGCCTCCTTCAAACCTTGCAAACTTCCCAACTTGTCAAACTTGGTAGGTTCAAGGAGGAGGCTTAGGTGAGCTAGGAACTCATGGCGATGGTGTTGTGGAACTTCACACTCCCACCATTGTCGCCCTCCTCCAAGCCTCACCCCTCCCCCCCTGGTTTTTTTTTCCTCTTTTTTTTTTCCTTCTTTTCTTTCTTATTCTCCTTCTCCTTCTTCTTTTTCTTTTTTTCTACATTTGTTACACAAAAGCCTCCTTGGTGCTTTTGTTGCTGCTAAGCTTTATGCTCAGACTTCAAATGATGACGACCAGATGGTGAAGACGATTAAACAACAACAATGATCAAATGACGAGGGGGGGGACAACACCCCCCCCCCTTTGAACCTTGCGCCCACATTCAAGCAAGTCGAGGAGTTCTAAGCTCCCAGCAACAGGTGGCAACGACGGCAACCTTAGATGTTATTGTCATTGTTGTTGTATTTGTAAGGTACCAAAAGAGAGAAAAAAAAAAGGGAGAGGGGAGAGATAAAAAAAAACCAAAAAACAACAAAAGGAAACTAAAATCCACAAATGAGTGGTGTTTGCACCCTGAACAAAGCTCTTGCATAAACAACCTATAATAACATAAATAACACACAACTACCCAACACCTGTCATTAATCAAATCTCGTGCATAACACATTCAACAAAAAACCAAAAACTTAATGTTAAACAACTCTAGCCTAATTGTAGCACAAATTCAATTAGTTAAATACTTTTAATGAATTAAAAAACTGACTCACTTGTAATAGCGCAAGAATCCAAGCCAAAATCATAGAAAACCAAAACATTTGCATAACAAACAAAATAGAAATTATGCTCTAGAATCTCAAATCTCCAAAAGTGATTTAAGGTCACACAAGATGGGATTATATCCCATGACAAATATCTCGAACCCTGCTCACACATGAACGAGTTTGAGATTAATTAATTAATTTAACTAACCCAATTTATCCCTAATTAATTAGGACCTAACTGAATAGTTAAACTAACACACCTATCATATGCCCGTTAAAGAAAAAATAATTTTTCTTTCAATTTGTGACCTTACAATGCCTAAGATTTGACAAGCCAAAAAACCAATTGTACGAAACATGGCTTCATGTTTTCCCCACCATTGAAAAGGACACTTGATGTCTTTGGGATCCACTTGGTAACGTCTGAAGATCGATAATTCCTTGGTGGCAAGTTCCTTTGATGGCTCATTTGTGGATGTAGTCTATTGAAAAAATCCAAATTAAAATCTTCATCACTTGTTTGATTTATACATCCAACAGATTCTGTCATTGGATGCAAATGATGATAACACTTCAAAAACATAGGATACAAAATTATCCTATCATATTCATCCACAATACTTACACCTTCCTTTTGGCCAACAAAAGAAGATATTGGACAAAAGCTTTTGAATCTAAGGTTTAGCATCAAAGATAACATGTTGTGAGCTTTTCTTTCTCAAATTTTCTCAAAATAAAAAGAAAAGAAGAAAAAACACCACAAACTTCTCTTATGATGTTGGAAGCAAACAAAGACAACTCAAAAGTTATCCTAGAATCATCATCAATCAAACTGACTACGGTAGATGAGTTTGTAATTTCTTCCCTAAATTTTAAGCACATAGTAATGGCAAAGTGTAATGCATTAGAAAGCAACTAATGATTCCTAAATTGGTTTAGAACACAAGCAATCAAAACAAGATTAGATAAGGAGTCTACAATTATTTTAAAGATGTGCCAAGTAAAAAGAGGATACACTCTTCCACTTATTTTGATAGTATTATGCCTATTATAACAAAGAATAATAGCATCCTTTGAACTACAATACTTCCTAAAACATAATATTTTGCTAGCAAATCAATAAACAAATTTAAAATTGCAATGTTAGAATATCTAATTAGAACAAATCAATAAGAAATAAGAAAAAACAATAGTTATGGAAAAAAACTGCAATAGAATAAATAATCACCTTGTCTTCACTTGAATATTTAATTTTCTTTGAAGCAAGTTCAAATTTGAACAAGCCTTGTTCCATTCTTGTCTACCCTTTCTAAATCTTTTAAGCCAAGTTATACATTTTTGCAAATATGACTTGGCAAACTTGATTGAAACAAACTTGAGATTCTTGTAAACTTTTTCGTTAGTAGTAGCATATTGACATGCTTTGGAAAAAGCATGGCCAAAACAAGGACCTTGATAACTTTCATCTAAACCAAGAACTTCACATTTTACAACAAATTTTAAAGCAATTGTCATAGTATTTAAATTTGAGCCCTCATCCTTAATGACATGCTCCCAAGTCCTTAGTTAGACTTGAGATGGATCTAAGTTACTCACATAGCGGAATTGTGAGGAACTTGGGGCACACTCCCAGCTCTTAGCACTAGAAGGGGTAGGGGGGCGTGTTGAAGCTCCAGGATCGGACTAGGAAGAGTGACAAACTATTCACTTACTCGAACTTGCATCAAACCAACCAACAAGTTGGTTAGTTCATTTTCTGGAGCACCCTTGGTGCTAAGACAAGCCACGGGCAACTACCTTATTTTTAGTATAATTTATGAAAACCTATTTTAATCTTGGTTTGATGGAAGTTGAAAGTTGCATAATTTCAAAAAACAGTATTTGTGACTACATTTTTTGTCCACCATAATGTACTTTCACCCTATAATCCATTGGTAAGGACTTGATTTATCATTGTGAAGGTGAAGGGTTCAATTATTTATATTTGTAATTTATGTGCATGCAAAAAGGACTAAGGTAACTACTTGCTTGTTTTTGTATAAAGTACCTAAACCTATTTATAATACACCTACCTAAAAGATATATATAATTTAAATATGAATCCAAGTAATCAAATGATCCATTATTTATTGATCAAATAACCTCTTGTTCTACCATTCAAAAAAACCACCTTGGTCACAATGGCAAGTCCAAATTGACAAGGTGGTCTTTTTGACACTTATTATTTTGGGTATTTTTTATTAGAAAATTTAATCAAAAATATATTTTTTGTAATAACATTTGGTTAGAAGTTTGAGATCATAGCCAAACAAATGGAAGTATGGTGAAAAGGACACAAGTGAGCTTTATCAATATTATTGGTGTCCCATTGTTAACCATGGCAACTACAAGTCCTACTTTTGTGTATGATTTTCATGTAGGGCCCATATTCACACAATTTGTGTTTCCATCATCTGAAGCATTCATTCAATTAACTCATGTGCTTTAAAATGGTATATTTAAGGCACTATTATTTTCTAGCTCCACTTCCACATCATGGGGACCCATGTACTCATGTGGGTGTGTAATACATGCCCAAAACATCCTAGCAAGGTACACAAACATGTTAAAGTGTGCCACCTTAATACCACTTTCAAATCAACATCTTTATATCAGTGAACCCCAATGGTGTCTTTGATTCAAACTATTGGCATCTTGGTTAACTTTCCCAATTTCATGCTCAAAACCATAATTGCTCTAGAGCAAACTTGTAACAAACATAATGAATAGGTCATGAAGGCCAATATTGAGTTGGAAAAACAAACTCAACAATTGTGAATTCATATCCAAAACATGAAAGGGCAACTAAAGGTCATGAGGAATGAATTAAGCAAACCAATTCAACCAAATTACATGTTCAGATTGATAACATGTTAAAGAAGTTTGAAATTTTGTTACTGGATAACACTTTGTTCAAAATCCAAAATTAAGCCTCAAGAAATCAAAACCTCGAATGGAAGGAACGATGGCAAATTGTGTAAGAGTTTACAAATGAACAAATACAAGGGAATATGGAAATTGCCCATGTTGATGAATAGGTTTACCAACTTGAGTTACAAACCTACCAAGTAGCATTTTTAGATTTCAAGTATGGACCTTCACCTATTGTACATGTTGATCCACAAACCAATGCATGATCAACTAAGATGCCAAAACCAATTTTGATTTCATCCATTGGGACCAAAGTGTTTAAGATTATTGGGTGTTAAGATGAACAAATGTGAACAACAATTGAATTACCATTGAAGATTGAGCTTGGCACTTACACTTTTAACCATACCTATTGCTACTAGTGTTAAACTTAGTGTCACTCCAGCACTAGTGATTAGTAACATTGTTGAACCATTCCATCTACCTTTTATTCTTAGTATTTTGCCACTCATATCACTTCATATAGGTGTAAAACCAAAAGTTACTATGATTTTTATATACTTTTGATGCATTCAAAATTTTTACCAGGCTGAAACACATGTTCAATCAAAACCAATAGAAAAAATCAATGTTCAAGTAATAACTTTTATTGAGCTGATTCCACTAGCTGATATTGAAGTAACATTTTACATTCGATATTTCAAGGATGAAATCTAGTTTTGAAAGGGGATAATGTTACTTTTGTTTTACTATGAGCTGTTATACTATTCAAAAGATGACCCAGTATTAAGTTTATGAAATTTTTAGCTGTTTATACTGGAGAGATACGAGATTTTTCAAGGACATCTTATATAATCTTTTGGGCATTACAGATTTGGAACTTACTACCTTCTTTGTGAATACAATCATGGTTTTTATAATCAAATTTATGAATTTTTTCTCAAAAACTTGTTATTGAAGTTTGTTTAAAAATTGGGTGTTTAAAGAATTCTAACACAATTAGGATACATAAAAAGAAATCATGCTAACATTTTGATTGTGCTTGTGCCTTGGAGGTCTGGAAAAAAAACTCAAGCTCTTACTAGTGATGGAGCTCCTTGCTCCTCCCACCATTCACCTCACCAGAAATGGCACCACATACCCGCCGGCTATCATGGCAGTTCTTTTTAATTCCCATAGCCACTGTTCACAGAAAATTAGAGAACTGGTTCTGATCTAGCCTATAACTGCCATTCTGAATTTATTTTTAAAAAAACATAAATTGACGAAAGAAGTTAAGACCCATAAGAAACTTATGGTTCTTTGCCGGTTATTTCATGCAAACTGCTGGTTTGTTTGAGTCTTTGGTGGTTCTTTCCAAACTGGTGGTTCTTTAATTCAGGTTGTCTTACAGAAACTGGGAATGCCCCCTAGTTATTTGATTTTTAAAATTTTCAAAAAGCTGGAACTGGGGGTGATTAATGAAATCAAATACTCACACAACACGGGTTCCAACCATTGCTATGTCTCAGGGTATTTGATTTTAAAATAGCTGCTGGTTCCAGGTATTTCAAAAAAAAACTTCAAAGAACCATCGGGTTTCATGAAAGAAACAGCAAAGAAATTGGCGGTTTTCAGGGTGATTATTTGACTTGTTCAAAATATTGAGAACCGCAGTTATATATCAGAACATGATGTTTTGATTTTAAGAAAATTATTGTGACTAAAAAGTTATCCGTAAAGTCAGGCGATTAGGGGACGAGAATGGCCAGTTTCGGCATAATAGGGCATCAAGTGCATAACTGGGAATGAAATTTTACAAAACGAAATAACTGGGACACAACTAGTTTTTTTCCCAACCAATTTTGGTGGTAATTTGAGGTTCATCCCCTCTTTCCTTTTTCCTAAGCGCCTCCACTGCTGCTACATGTATTTTCACTGATCGTACCTGTACAACTAACTACTTGATTACTCTCGAACCTTGTGCATTAAATGCTGAGTTTCAGCCTTTCATACTGAGATTTAATTTCCTTACTTTGCGGATACCTCTGGTAGAGAGAGGACAGGGGGTGAAAGAGAGGGTGACTTTATGGATAATTTTTATATATCGCAACTGAGTATTTGATTTTTTGAGAACCATGGTTATCAACCCTAAGAACCGCCCTGATAACCCATCAAGGTTTGATGAAGTTTCTAATAACGCCAAAAACTGGATGAAAACTTGAAACCAAATCAATAATTTTTCATCAAACCATGATTTTTTTTACTACTTAGAATTTGTTTGAGGAACAAACTTCATTGTGCTAATTTTGTGCCCTCACAATCATCCTTCCAAGTCATTTATTGTATTCAGTCTGCCAAGTCTACACACACAATAATAAGTTAAGGAAAAAAGTACACAAGTCAGAAGGTTTGTAAATGGGTGAAACGGTAACATAATGAATTTCTTTAAAAAGGAAAAAAAATACTGATAATAGTTTTGTCTGAATTTTCAGAAATACAAATAGTATGTTATGATTTTCACATGAATTTTATGTATTGATTTGTATACTGTACCTCCCACTACAGATAATTTGAAATTTTTGTTTGAAATATTTAATTATTAAAAAAGGGTCCAACAGCTCCAATTTGAATATTTCAATTTTTTTGACAATTAAGAATAATAAATATACAAAGAGAGAGCATTATCACATCTTTCTTTTAGTCTATAATGATAATCTTGTGACAGGGATAATCATTTGGCTGAAACAAGTTGGGAGTTTAATTCTCTAAAAAATTGAACGAAGGATATATTATTAGCTCAACTTGTTTTCCTTTTTTTTTAAAACTTTTTTTCAAAATCATTTTTTATAATTATATAACATCAATGACAAGTATGGTATATATGCCCATGTGAAAGAATTTCAAAAATAATGATCCATTTGTTATAGAAATCTTGAGTTGAGTGAATCATGAAAGGAATTTCATTGATGTCCTTTTGTGTTGAAGATCATAGTGTTTGTTGTCCTTCCTTGTTGGCTTGAATGTGTTGTCCCACATTCGATGGCATATTCAAGCAACCTTAAAAGTTGGGTGTAGATTGTAAAACACATTGAAGACATCTTTGTGATCATTCAAAACTTTTGAAACTCATAATCAATGTAATCTTGTATCAAGCTTTTTGTCATGCATTGCAATGTTGGCGTCTACAATCATCATCGTTATCAACACACATAAACTAAACAACATAAATTTTAATTATATAATTAACATTTAAATTTCTAGAGATTAGGGCTTATTCTCTATTTTAATAGACTAAAATTGTCATGCTAAATCCATCGTTTAACACAAGTGCCTATTTTATGGATATAATAGTCCAGTGACAATTATATCTCTGAAATTAATAGACTAAAATACAAATATTAAGTCAGTTTTGTATGACTTAATAGTTGTTAGCACAAGGGAGTGGGTAGGGTTTGGCTGATTCCGGCTTTTAGATTGCCCATGTCAGGCTCAAACCACAAGCTTATTAAGAGCCAAAATCATCTAAATCAGGGCCACACTTTCGTATAAAAGCATTGAAATAATTTAATGTTGAAAGAAATGGGGTCTTGCATACCCTAAGTTGAAATTTCAAAAAATTTGACACTTTTGAAAATATATATAAAAGAAAAATATATACATGCCATGATAATTCACATTATTTGTATATATTTAGTTATAAAACTATAATTACATTTGAGATTTTAGTTCTTTAATGATAATATATGATGTATACAACATCTTATACCAAGACAATAATATTGCAACTTAACTAAGAATTGCACAAGAAGGGAATAAATTGAGAATCGTAACAAATTAATTAGAATAATTCTTTGAAATTATATGAAGTGTCGAATCATTTTGCCCTCCTCTTATTCCCAAGCCTAAAATGATTGCTAGGTTTTGATGGCCAACGGCGGTTAGTGGCTGTGAGCTGGGTCTGACCGAGCAATGGGTATTATCTTACGTAATTGTCACTCATGAGAGATTCTGGCACATCTTTTACCTTGGCTCACTATTTGTATTGACCTCGAGTTGGTATATATATGTGTGTGTGTTGGTTGAATTCATTTCGAATGACTAGTTGACCAGACGGTCGAATGATGGAATCTCTCCTAAGTGCCAATTATGGATGTGAACATACATTGGGAGCAGTTGGGATTGCAAGGCTATAATGGCATGAGAACCGTCGGGTCATTTGGTATACATTTCTCATAACCGCCAAAATGATAGGGAAACCATAAATGAAGTCTGAATAACTGATAAGAATTGAGTTGCATGTGAGCCCATCATCATATGAAGAAATCATGGGCAGTTAGGGTTTAGGTTTAGCCTTTCAAGATGAACGGGGTGGTGGCATGGCATGATGGGTGTCTTTGCAATTTGCTACAATATGAAGCAACAAAATGCTCACAACTTTCTTTGTTTGTTTGGTTTTTTTTTCCTTCCCCCGAAATTTCCTAGTGGTGCATTTGTTGGATGAGAAGCTATTCAAAACGAATGAGTGGCATGATGGGTGTCATGGGTGGCATGATGGGTGTACAATTTGCTACAAAATGAAGTAAACAATGCTCAGAACTTTGTTTGTTTGTTTGTTTTTTTCCTCCCCCACATTTCAATTGTTGCGTTAGTTGTATGGGAGCGAGCATCCCACGAGCGTTTTAGCATCAAATGGTTACCGGTTTCTAGAACCTATCCAATAAGTACAAAGTTGGTACAACCATAATATACCGTTCCTGAATGCTATACATATTCAGTCTAGACACACACACACACACACACACACATATTATCATATATAGTAAAGGAAGGATGAAGCCTCCCCTGACTCCGGACGGACAGTAGCTAAATATAGCGAGGGTGTGACTTGACGTATATACCAGTGTTGGGTGGTTCTTTGATTTTGTTAACAAATTGCTGCTTTCAGTGAGATTTCAAACCCCTCACAAAATTGACGGAATTTATGAAATAACCAACAAAGAACTAGTAGTGGTTTTTTAGAGTCATGGTTATGAACCCTTGATACCCAATGGGGTTCAGTGCCAATTTCTAATAACCGCCCAACAATGGTATCTACTATAGACTTGCAAGAGTTCATTTGCTCTTTTGTTTTTGTCTTTTTTATCCACTCTCACTTACCGAACAGCAAAAAGAAGGCCATTTTAACCACTGGTCGTGATCCATGGTATGAAATATTCTCGTAATCAGGGTGGGTGGTCGGATGGCCCTCAATTTGGGAATATTCCTACGTCCAAGTATGTAAAGCCAGAGCCTTCGAGGAATATTCTTCCTATAAGGAGGGGTTTCTGGAGATTCGGATCAATATGGAACGGGGGCATTTTGTTCTGGTCTTTTTTCCTTTGATACCCAGGTATGTTGGGTATCACCCAATGTCTGGGTATCACCCACTCTACAAAAAGATTGGAGTGGGTGCCTTTTGCTTGGTTGAGCTTGTGGCCTCAGGGTTTACCCACCCTACATGAAAATCATTTATCTTCATCCACCACAACCCTCCACAAAAATGACTATATTCATCCACCACAACCTTTAAATGCTAAAACCTAGCTCAACGTTTAGCCAAAAGAATTAGCAAAGCCTTTGGAGGCCAAGACATTTAGAGCTTCTATTATAGGCTTCTATAGTAGTTTTTAATTTTGGCTAATCCCTTATGGTTGGCCATATATTTTATTTCCTTCTCCATGAGTGTAGTAATGTTTCTTCTTATCATGTCCAACCCTTGAAAACTTGATGGTGCTTGAAATCGGCCCCAAGGGGGCTTTACACAAGGAGTCAAGGCTGAAATAGAAAAAAAATTCTTTTCAATCTGCCCCAAGTTACTAATAAATGCTCAACTTTATGGGCCTTGTATTGGCCCCAAGACTGAAAATAAGATACTATGGAATTTGGGAACCCAATTTGCCACCTTGGGGCGAGGGCCAATGTTCCAGCATTTATTAATATTCTGACATCAATGTATGTTCTAGCATTTATTAGTAACTCAGGGTTTAGGGTTTCAGGCCCAATTAATGGAATAATTAAACATTTCGGCAAAACCTGGCGATTATCAGTGGTAGGTACCTACCAGTGTTGGATGGGTATACCAGTCAGGTGTGTGCCTCATGACCCGAGGCAATAGGAGCCGTTTTAGAGCATCTCCACCCACGCTCAGTATGTGACCCTGTGGCCTGGAAAATCTTGGATGAAGTTCATCAGTGAATCCGCTGCAATACTACTGCTGTTGCTGGGAGGACCCTGACAAATATCAGGGCTTTCAGAGCCCTGGAAGAGTCTAAGGTACAAACACATCATTTATTCAAATCGTATTTATTGACTGCTCCCTGTCTCTAATTGGGTAGATGGTTTGATTGGTCCAAGTGGGTGTTGCTATCAGTAGTGTCCCCACCTACATGCAATCCCAGTTCTCTGACTGGGGTTTCAAAACAAGTTTGCTACCTACCTAAAACTATATCAAGTATGTGCCTGCCTTATACCAGTATGTACCTGCCCTATACCATAACCATGGCCAGGTTTATTGTTTATACCTGTCATATACCAAGCCGTTAAAGTCAGGTGGAGTTATTACAACCCTTTTTTCAGGCAATATTAATATCGCCAAATCAGCCTCCCTTGACCAATTGTGCAGGTGGCCGATTCTACTACTACCTTTACCCTAACTGGAATCCGCCTTAAACAGCCCACTCTCTATTACAAAAATCAACCTTGAATCTAACACCAAATAGGTAGGGTGTTCTTTGGAATACCTATTAGTCTAGGCCAAAAATAGTGGCAGCCAATTTCAGGAATAGAAATTTTAGGTTTTCCCCAAAGAGTTCTCAATAGCACCTCACTTTTTGTCCCAGATGCTTTGGCAAATGCTGTCCTCCTCTCACCTATATACATGGACCAAAGGGGGAGGAACTCTCTATACTTCAAAATAGAACCTTCTATTTGGGGAGCCTCTATAATTTCAATTTTTTTGGAGTGATGGGCCAATCAAATCAAATTGGTTCATTGCAAACAAAACAAAAAATTGAACTTGAGAAGCACATCATATTACATATAATAAAGGACGTCGTGAAGCATCATTTCATCCATCTGTCTCATCATCCATCCATCCCATCATGATCTGTTTACTCCAACGGGGCAAAGAGAGTGAAATATAGATGCGGCACGGTGGAGAATAATATATATTAGTGTTGTAAATTTTATTTTATTTTATTTTGGGGTTTTTGGACTTAGGTTCATTCATCCTGTCTCTTTCTCAACAATTGAAAGAGTTGGGTTGGGGTTTTTTCTTTTTCTTTTTGAAATTTTATTTAGAATATTGGAATTTTTCAATGCTTTTTACATTGCCATAATTTTTTATTATAGTTCAATGGATGCCAGAGCGAGCAGTTGTTAAGCACACTTTTATTAGATATTGGCAATTTCAAGGCTTGCATTTGCCATAATAATAATGGCAATGGATGTCAGCTGCCATTTTAGCACACAAACTTAATGGATATATTGGTAATTGCAATGATCAGATTGCCCAGAAAAACAATTTTGCCGATAATAATAATATGCTCGATGCCAAAGGTATTATTATCATGCATGTGAAAATTGGCTACATCAGAAACCCTAACCATTATGAACAGGGAGGGGGGTCTGGATACTGGAACTTATCAACATACAAAAACAAAGAAATAATTTTCAACAAATTGATACCTACTAAATAAGTAACTTATTACTTGCTTACAAGTTGAACAAGGTTGGGGTATATTTGCCGTCTCCGGTTTATTCCCATGGTCAGCTGTATGTTGCTATCTCACGGGTCACAAGCAGTGCAAACATCAAGATTTTCAGTGGCCAGGGTCCAGATGGATACATGCGGAATGTCGTATATAAATAGGTTTTGGAAATGTAGTTTGTAATTGTAATTTTGTAATATGTACCATCAAATACACACACATCTGTGCATTAGGCACGGGGTTCAAACTAGTCTAATCAATAGGAGAGGTGATACCAGAGTTGGAACAGATTTTGAAAAAAGCATTCAATAATAGAATTACCATGGCACTACGCTACCTGCCAGGAGAGAAAAATTTTTATTAAAAGAACCCTGATAGCAGGATGAGTCTGGTATGTTCACAAGTTGATTACTTAAAGCACTTGAAGAGATTTCCCAGTGTGTTTGGAGGGCACCTTATGGTGGTGAACATCTCGCCTAGTGAAGAAGAAGAGGGACATGAGGGATATCACATCTATTCTTTAAGAGTGGGAGGCGGCTTATGTGTACTTATATAGGTGTAAATGTAGGGTATGGGGGTGAGGGGGCATTGACAAACTAAGGGGCCTAGAACAAGGTTAAGGGCCTCACATTGTTTTTTACTTGTTTCCCATGAGACCCATTGGGTATCTGATGGGTACTTGCTCAGTATATCAGGAATTTAAAAATAAATAAAACTTGAGGAATTACATGTGCAATGCCCTCTGACGCTACCCTACACATAAGATATCATCAGAGTTCAAAAGATCAAGAACAAAACAATATAATAGAGTTATCCATAAAGTCACCCGATTAGTTTCGGCATAATAGGGCATCAAACGGGTAACTGAGAATGAAAATTTTACAAAACGAAATAACTGGGACCAAACTAGTTTTTAGACGAAATTTTGGTGGTAAACTCAGTTTCACCCTGTCTTTCCTTTTCCTGAGCGCCTCCACTGCTGGGCCAGAATTTCGCCCTCCTCTGGGGAGGTGCAACCATCACAACTGGAGTTTTTAACTCCAATTCGCCAGACACTGCTAGTGGATGAGGTTTAGGGTGCCAGGTTGCATCCACTCACAACAGAATTTTCGCCAGATTTTTACTGTTTCGAGCAGTTTTTTCTGATACTTTTCTGCTGTTTTGCCAGTTTCCTCAAATCTTTTCGCCATTAAAGCTAAATCTTCTGTGGAATCATTGCCGCTCTAGTTAAATCTATCGTGCGATGATTGCCGCCCATGACACGTCACAAAAAAGGGAAAAAGACCAATGGCTGCTACATGTATTTTCACTGCCCCCTACCTGTACAAACTATTATAATTACTCTCAAACCTTGTGCATTAAATGCTGAGTTTCAGCACTTTATATTTAATAAATAGTGATATTTAATAAATTTTCATTACTTTGCAGATACCACTGAAAGAGGGGGATAGGGGGTGAAAGAGAGGGTGACTTTACCGATAACTTTATAAAAAAGGGGTAAAATGTAAAAATCCAGACGCCTCCCATTTTGAGCGGTGCTCGCTCGACTCTGTTTCCTTCAAATTGCATAAGATTCTCAACCTCAACCGATTTGAAACTTTAAAACTCCCGTATGTACCACAACATCAGTTTACAAATGGTATCCGGACTAATTCCAAAAGAGTGAGATTCCATCATATAATATCATTCCGTCTCAACAGGAGCTCCAACAGATTACAAAAGTCCAAAGAGGAAAAACTAAAAATTACGGACGGGACCAGATCAGATCTATTGAGTTGTACTATCCTTATTATGAATACTCTTGTGGCTTCCTACAATTTGAGAAGAGTGTCATGTCCGTCACCATTGTTCCAACGCCGCCTACCCCTCAGCAAGAGGTTCATTAGATAACAAAGGGAAAAGGCTGAAAATTTGGTCATGGTGAGTAGTAGTAGTACCTAAGAAAAGCACTGGTAGAAAATTATTATTATTATTATTATTATTATTATGATTTCTTCTTGTGATACTCAACAGTTATCCAACGGATATAACAGGACTGCAATTTCAAATAGAATATCAAACATTTTCCTTAAAGAGCACCCAGCCTTTTTCCAAAGGGAAAATTCCTCTCGATAATGTGCCCTGTGTATATACTAAAAGAAATTCTACCGGTTCTTTCAATTTGTGAATGAATGAGCAAATGATTGAATGAATTACTTGGGTTGACAGCAACTCCAGCTTTCAATAAATGCTTATTGAAACAAAGCAGCTCATCCATGTAGCTCTTTTTCCTTAGTAGTAATGGCTCTGTGCCCCCGCCCCCCCCCCCCTCCCCCCCCA
>Ga0116231_10005563_pt1 | contig 24733 bp, 25 predicted proteins | sample S1TSphgellanicum_2_FD_89695 | JGI IMG/M metagenome (GOLD analysis project Ga0116231, IMG submission 89695) | Host-associated microbial communities from peat moss isolated from Minnesota, USA - S1T2_Fd - Sphagnum magellanicum MG | ecosystem: Host-associated > Plants > Peat moss > Unclassified...
CCCCCCCCCCTCCCCCCCCCCCCCCCCCCCCCCCCCCCCCCCCCCCCCCCCCCCCCCCCCCCCACCCCCCCCGACCTTTTAAATTTTTTTTTTTAAAATTAAAAATTTTAATTTTTTAATTGTCTCTTTTGGGCCTTGACCTACACCCTATACACGTGCACTCTTTTGTTCACCAAAAGTGAATTTTAAAAAAAATTAAAATTAAAATTAAAATTAAAATATTTTAAAGAAACTCATCATCAAAGAAAATGTTTTTAAAATTCCCATAAAAAGTCTTCTTGCTGTGGAAGAGGATGGCACCAACTTGGTTGAGGAAGGGCTTGGCCATCATGAAGGTATCAAAAGTTTAGCGAATTTTTCAATAAAATAGCCAAAAATTGCCAAATTACACTAGAATTGCAACAAAAAAAAAAAAAAAGAGATCAAAGTTTCTCCTGCCCTTGTTTTTGGGGTTAAAAATTGACAAAATTTAACACTGGATGACACCTTGCAGTTTGTAAGCTACCTCCTATTGCCCCTTGGCTTAAATTTATTATTTAAAAAAAAAGGCAAGGCTATGTGCCAGTTTAGGTGGGGGGGGGGGAACACCAAGACATTCCCACAATTTGGAGCCCAATTGTCCTAGGCCCTTAACCCTACACAAAACTTGCCCATCCGGAAGATATAAATATATTTTATACACAACTTAAACCAACCAACCAAGCAAACAACACACAACCAGCAATGTTGTTGTTGTTGTTGTTATTGCTTTGGGTACAACACAACGGAGCAAGAGAAAAAAAATGGACAATGAAGAGGTGATGAAGACAAATCTTGACTATGAGTAGATAGATATGTGTCTGAAGAAAACAACAACAACAATAGCAACAATCTCTCTTATAGTACAAAAAAGATTCATCATGTGGACGCCATACCATCACAATGAACTTACTATGTTTATGATCAATCATCTGGACAGAAAATACGACGTTCAACTTAGTTTGTTATTGCCTTTACCCAAAGACAACAGGCCAGAATGCACATGCTTGAATATGTGACCAAAGAACCACGTGTTGTTGGCTTGGGTATTCTAAATTGTAGTTGAATCGGTGGTGGTGGTGATGGTGGTGGGTTTTCTAATCACCGGTCAGATCTATCCATATTGTACACCATAACTAACTTTGTGTAGCTTTTACTTGGATGTACTTCCCACCTCTCCCATTTTTTTTCATCCCCTCTCTCAACTCAGAAGAAGAAAATTCTATAGAAATACTCACTCTTTGTGTTAATGCCTTTGTTTTTGAGGAAAAAGCACAAATTGTTTGTAAGTTTTTTTTCTCTTTCTCTCTCACTCTCTTGCTCTCTCTTCTTGCCCATGTTATAAAAGCATCATCATAATGCACCACATTACACTCACAAATGAAACTTGGGTTTTTGTGTAACTTGCACAGCTCATCACTGGGCATATTAACTACTGACAAAAACTCGGTTTTGTTTCAAGGTTGTTGTCTTCTAGTAAGGGTAATTAGAGTTGGGGCCGTGCAGTTAGCAGAAACCCCTTTCAACACACACACAAACACACACATATATATGACACAGAGGTTAAGTACACAGTAATCGCTTCTTCAAACAAACAAAAACACACACACACACACACACACAAGTTGAGTATCCGCAAGTAAGTAAATGTGGCAGAAGCTCTGTGCACAATTTGGGCTTTTTTTTGCAGATTTGTAACGTCTACTTAGCCCTCAGATACAGATTCTGCCTTTCAGGGGTCCTTCAGTTTCTCTCTCTCTCTCTCTCACCGTCTCTCTGTGCATACTTGTGCAGTTGCTGCCATTAGATCAATTAAAAGGCATACTGTACCTCAGACAACAAGTTTCATTTGAAATGGGGAAATTTAAAATGGGTTCAAGAGAGTAGTAGTGCAGAAGTGAATCCGCAAAGTACAAGCTAATCTTATTCTTGTAATTAACTTATCAAAAAAGTTTGGGTGGCGTCTCTGTTATCCACTTACCGTTTTTTTCCTTGAATCAAATATGGTTTTTTCTTATTTTTGCTTTTGAGAAATACATGAGAGTTTTCTGGGTGTTCATTGGTTGGTTATTGATTTTTTTTTTTGTGAATTTTTTTGGGAGTCAAAGGATTCAAGGCCATGGCCAGGGACTTGGCCTTAGGAGTTCAAACTCAACAACTTTGGGCATTTCAGCCACTTCAGAGCTCCCAACATCTGAACCTGGGAATCACCAATCTTGTGGACAAAGCCAGCAATCCCCTCAACAAAGAGGGACCACAACTACTATCTAGACAATATGCAAGATATAGTGTAGCGTTAACAGCTGAGGAGCGTGGTGTTACCCAACACAAAGTACCATAGCAAAAGAATTTTAAGTGCTGGATATCATGGAAATAAAGGAAAACAAACACAATGTGAAAGATTTTGAAAAACAGAATGCTCGCTCACTCCAATGGGCATTTTGGGAACAACATGCTCCCACATGTTTTTACACTCTGTAACAGGACCTGCAAATGCACTAGAATTCTCTAGCTGCCCAGTGTTTTACGTGCACAGAACTGACTTGTGGGCTATAGGGTTGAATGACAAATTGTTTCCTCTTGGTGCTGCTCCATGACATGGCCAAAGCTTCATGCCATTGCTTGACACACTCAAAAATGTGGACATACCTGTATACTAAAACAAGGGGGTGTGTCACTCACACTGTGGCCTTGCCATTTACATTAAAAAGTATCTTAAGGCAAAAAGAAGAATTATGAAAACTCAAATATTTCACCATGCAAAAATAATATAATCTTCAAAAAATCCTCTACAAGAAACCAAAATCCTTCAAAATATTATAACTCTATAACTAATCTCAAGTTTCAACACAAGCCAAAATATCATCTTTTAAAAATCCTCATATAAAAATAGACCTAATATTATTTATTACCTAGGGGCCTATAAAAATCCCTTTAGCTACTATACTCTATAATGAATCTAAACACAATATCCTTGCTTAGTAGGCAAGGCCAACAAAGTATAATAACATTCAGGTACCAAGGGGCAAAAAACCCAAAAGACACACACACGTATACTAAAATAAATATAAATATAAAATGCATCCACAAAATCAAAATCATTTCAGCCATTAGGAAATTAACCATTGGAGATGGGCATCCAACAATTACTGTAAGAGGTATGATAAATAATTGAATATGTAGATGAAACAAATGGAGAGAAAAAAGAGGAATTGTTTTTTTTATTTTTAAAATGTATATTTGGTTCAGCAACTAATAACAAGTGACTAGGCACGAGGGTTCAAACTTTGGCATGAGGGTTCAAACCTGGCAAACCTCTGGGAATGGCCACAAACAAAACATGCAGGCAAAACCGACATTTCCCCAAAAAAATAAATGCACATTTTCATGCATGACGATTTTTTAATTTTTTAATTTTCTTCTTTTTTTTCACTTTGGCATTAGAAATAAAAATTTCCTGAAATTCCTACAGTTGAGGTGGGGGAAAAAAATAGTCAATTAATTTTTCACTAATTTGGCACACCACAGCACACCACTGAGCTTTAGTGCAGGTAGTCAATAATAATGTCAAATAAATTTTTGGAACTTTTGGCATTGGGAGTAGCTGATTTTGAGAAAATTTAACATTATTGAAAATAATTTAATTATTATCGGAATGGTAAAGGTACTAGAATATATCTATACGTGCACAATGAACCTTTTTTTTAAATTATATATATATATATATATATATATAGTAATAAGTAATTTCATGACGACAAAGTTAAACAAACTACTATGGGACCAACAAAGCATAAGGAAGAGCAGGAGGGCCAGAGGACATGATGCCTGCAGCAGAAGCAATCCCAAACAAAAGCCTTTTTCTAACAAGCAAGAAACCCTAAACCCCAATTAGCAAAGTAATTGACACCATCACAATCAGCGTTTTCTTGGGGGGAGATTTTCATCACCCGGTGAGAAAAAAATTTGGAAATTTCTGAAATTAAAAAAAAAGACAAAAGTGCGATCATGTTGACAGTTTTTTTTTATAAACTGTAAGAATTTCCTTTAAAAGCATTGATCCAGTTGCTATTTATTTATTTATTTATTTATTTTCATTTCAGGTAAGGTACTAGAATACAGAGCTGCATGAAAGAAAATTCTTAGTTATCAAAAATAATAATGGGGCTCCTTAAAGGCTGACACACTGGATTAGGGCAAGTGTGTATGTGTGTGTGTCGGATTGAAAAATTTCTTAGTTGTAGACGAGGATGGCGCCTTACTTACTTAGTTGTGCTGGCGTCATCACATCTCAAGCATAGCAACCTTAAGCACAATAACAAGGTTCCACATCCTTGCCTTGCCGCCCGGGGCCTTTTGGGGGAGGGGAATGGGGGAAACATATTGTTATGTATATTTTCTTCCCTACACATAATATCCATCCATATTCCGTACATCCATATTGTTATGTATATGCTCTTCCCCACACAAAATATCCATCCATATTCGACACATCCATATTGTTATGTATATGTTCTCTCCCCACACATAATATCCATCCAGATTCCGCACATCCATTCATAATGTTTTTTGTGTGTGTGTGTGTGTGTTCGTTCTTTCCACGAAAAGAAAAGAAATGGAAAGAAAAAGAAGAAGAAGAAGAAGAAAGAAGACGACAAAGAAATTAAATTGTTAGCTATATTGAAATATTCTTTTGGTCCAGCCAATTGGTAACAGGCATGGCGAAACCTAGGCTGGTGGCGGCGAAAGCTGGCCCGCATCCAACGGGCGGAACCTGGCGAAACTGTGGGCATGGTGGAGACAGTAGTGGTGTGCGAGGCTGTTGTGGGTGCGCTCCTGTTGTTGCTGTGCTGTTGCTGTTTGTGCACTTTGCAGTCGCAGCAGCAGCGGCTTTCTCTCGTTTTGCGTCTTGCCAGGTACGTCGTCGCTCTTACTCGCAAACCAACTCGAGGGTGTGTTGGTCGCCGGAGTAGAACTTTGAACGGGCTCCATTTGTTTTTCTCCCTCCCAGAATTTCTTTTTCTATTTTCTCTTGCCACTGGCCGGATTCGTAATCTGTTGCACAAACTGCGCCTGAGCAGCTGCATCTTCCTTTTCAAGCAACTTCTGCAGCACTTGTCATTAGGAGCCGGCGGGAGGTAGCAGCAGCGGGAGCACAAGGACTGTTGGCTGAACATTGTGTTTTTTTTTTAGCTTTTTTCCCCGTTTTTTCCCAGCAGCAGAAAGCTCGTGTTTAAGTGCAAAGATGGTCTGTAACCTTCTAATATTTGTTTTTTTTTTCCCCTCTTTCTTTTTGTGTGTAAATTTGTTATATATGGTCCACAAATCTGCAGACTTGTATCAAGAGTTTGTACATCGCTACAACAGCTCCAGGTCGATGGAGATCATGCGATTAGTGTTCTTGGGTTTTGCTAGTTTTGATGTGAAAATTACAAGCAGTTACCGAGTGCAAGCTTGCGAGCTCTCTCTCACACATGGGTGCAAGCTCTCTCTCGCAGCAAGTTGTTGCCAGAGTGCACGACTAGTTTTGGGTTGAATCCAGATGGTCTGCTTCCTATACACGTATTCCAAGTCGTCGTCGATGTTCCAGGACGTTTGTTTTATGTGCTTTGTTTGAAGGACGAGTAGCTAGGGTCGACGATCCGCGACGGGTATCTAAAAGAGCTCTCGAAGTTCTTGACTCCAGTACAACATACTGGTAGTTCTGTTTTCCTGCATAGGCTCATGAGCAGAATGAGCGTCAAGCTGCCCCGCAAGCTCTTGACATTGATGCCGTGTTGTAGGAGCTGCGGGAGCATTGATCCAGGTTCAGACCAGGAATCGCTAAGTACTGCAAACTTCCGCAGAATAATTAGATACTTATCGTACATATAGATCATGACAGCTCATCGAGATATAAGATGATGAAGTAGACTCGATCGAGCGAATCCTCTCAGCTAGTAGCTGCCGGCATGAAGACTAGGCTAGGTGCACACTCGTTCTGCAAACAAGAAGAAGTCTGTTTTTTGCCCGGCATTTGTCGACATGACCTAGTGTTGTTACAGCACATGTGTCCTCTTTCTCCAGAAGGCAGCAAATTGAGCTACTCTTATTGAACAGATCATGTCTCGTTGAGCTCGTCAGCATGTTGCAGAAAGATTAAGACCCATGGTGTATAGGTGTATGCCATTCTGCACATGAGCTCGGATGATGCACAGACGACACATTCAACTTCAATTCTCTAGGCCTAGTCCTGCCAGCACAGAGCTACTAGATCCTGCTCAATATTCTTTACGTAGTCAGCTATCTAGCTTGTGTGTGCCTCCAGATGCTTCGATTGCAGCAATGCTTCAATTTGTTTAGGTGTCAAGATTGCCTCTGTCACAAGTCTCATGGGACGGATGATCCATGAGGCCCAGTGCGTCCTCTATCTACTTACATTACGAAATGTGCGAGAAGTCATTAAAATATTGTTTGACAATATTGCTTGTGTGAAGGTGGCCACTGAGCGGAGCCGCGACGAGTGCACGATCGATACCTCGAAAGATTTTGGGTGCGTGAGCGCGGCGTTGTTCCAGACTTCAAGGCACACATGATGCAGCAAATGGCGGCCTATGCAAGTTCCAATATCACAACGGAGCTCATTCAGAAGGTTATTTCCTCTCATGCCTACTAGCTTGGATACTCAAATCTATATCCATATAAACGATGATGATGCCGGAGCTGGTCCGGTTGAGATATTCTTGAGTCTTAATGAAACTCCGGAAATCAACGAGAAGTCTATAAATACAGGATCAGGTCTAAGGCCTGGACGTGATCACATCCTGGTTGCAAAAGTTCCTGAACCTATGCAGCAAGCTGCGTTCATCTGAAACTAAGAAGAACACGAGCTTTTTTCCGTTGAAATTGGTCGAGGACAAACTTGCAGACCGTGTAAGTGAGTCTCTGGAGTCTGGACATTTGCGGCCAGGTGTTGGTGCGGCTGATCTCTTGGACACGATCATATGAATCGGACCATTCACAACGAATCCAATCCCGACACTCGACGGTCCGTGGAATCGTCGACTAGTCTGGTTCGCTTCATTAGGACAAACAGAACAATGCTGTTTTCAATATAAGATCTTAAACATCGAGAACGTATACTCTCGATCGATAAGCAATGCACAGTCCAAACAGCTCAATTATTGCTGCTGTGGCCTGCAGCTCTCTGTTATCTTCCGCATTTCCTTACATGCAAAAATCATTGAACTCTGCAGCTCGAGAAGCTGGCAGTGTGATCGGTGCAGATTTTCTCGCAGCTAGCTGCAGCCTGTCAGTACTGATGTTGCCACAAAGACCATCCAATAAATTAGTAGCTAGAACTAGAAATTCGTGTTTGTAGGGATTGCCCTTGATCTTGCTGATCACTCCATCTTCATGGAGTTTCTCAGGCTGCAGATGGGGTGAAGCTGATTTAGAAGCTTGGAATCAACTTCTTTTGAATCTCCAGGCCACTATGCCAGCTTCAGCTTCTTCATTAAACTAGTACACTTGAGGATCTAAAAGACTGGATGATGCAGCAAACCCGCATGATCCATGACTGCCGGTCATAGTCGATCGTCTTATTAAAGCAGAACCGGAGATGAGGAAGCTGCGAATGTCATGACTTGCTTACATTTGCACTGAGATAAGTCCACGGATCATATAGAACTGCAAAACACCAGTGCGGCCTTAATCCTGGACTGTTGAGCTTTTCCTCGAAGTATTATAACTAGAGCTTCACGTGAGAATCAGTCGTAGCGTCACGCACGAAATGCATGGGTGCATGGCTCTGCTGTTGTATGCTGCTCTGCTGTCTTCATCTCAACCCATGACGGTACTTAATGCATATGCATTTCAATGGAGTACTCTCGAGTCTCAAGATGGGCGCTGCACATGAGGAGCGTTGCAACATGAGCAAGCAGCTTTTTCTTGTGTCAAACCGCGAGCTTCTTGACTAGAGCTCAATCGCATCATAAACTGTACATGCTGCTTATACTTAGTCACGTACTTTGATCTAACAACAGTAATTTGACGATCTAGCTCTGAGTGTGATTAGTCTGCAAGCTCCTACACATGATGCTTCCCTGTCTGATAATGCTGCACTTGATCTAGAGCTTGTCCTCTTTTGCTTGGCTGAAGCGGGCAGTAGTTGAATGTGGCGGATGTTTCAGTATCTGGATGAGAACAAGCAGCTTATTCTTGCCATTCTTGACAACCAGAACCTTGGCAAGCTCAATGACTGCGCTATGTAAGTAATTGCACTTTCAACCCCTTGGAAGTTGAACCGTGATCCTTGGTCTTGGGGAGTATCAATTCCCCATATTTGAAACTGTGGCACCACATTAATTTTCTTTGCAAAAAATATTATTGTCATGTCCTTCAAGGAATCTTAGTTGTGTTTCGATCGTGAACAAAAACATAGGAAGAAGTTCTGATGCATGTCTGTAGAGGTTTATCTTCATTGAATTCATCGGCCAGAAACCGAGTCCTGAGCTTAACTTCCAAGGAGCATGCACAGTGTTATATTGATACATTGGTAGAAGTAAGATCAAGGGGCGTGAGTGAGTGAGATCGCTAGAAATGATGGAGAAAGTATGGATTGCGTGATGGCTGCTGCAGCAATACTAGTCCAAATATTTTTTGTCTGCTGGACAGTTCTTTGAATTGTTTTGATGAGATCGTCCATGATGCAATTACAACTCATCATTACTAGTATAGTGTAACTTGAATAAGAGACAACATGATGATTCAAGATATGAGGAGAGGTGCACATGATGCAGGTACCAAGCTAAGCTGCAGCAGAATTTGATGTACCTAGCAGCCATAGCTGATGCGCAGCCACAAGGAGCCCACAACCCACCTCAGGTGATGTTTTCACCTGCAGCCCTCTTGGAACCATAATGAGGCAATTGCACCTTATAGCTTGACAAGAGATGCTACTTGAATCTTGCACGAATGTCACACTTGATGCTAGGCTTGCATGCGCCACGCACATGAGCCATGAAGATACTAGCTGTTGTAGAGATCTGAAGTTGTAGACACGCTGCAGCTGTAGTTGAGGAGGGTTTGGCAGATTTCTGGAGCTCAGATTTTGGCATGTTAGGAGCATGAAACATTGATTGCAGCAGATGCTCGATCGGGTGCTTCTTGGATTGGTATGTATACAGGCTGCAGCTCCAGTACCCCCGTCGATCCAACCAGCACAACACTACCTGCAGCAGCAACAGCAGCATCAGCAGCAGCAGCATCTATTCATGAGCCAACGGAACTCGATCCCTCAGTACCTACAGCAAAGCCAACAAGCGTCGCAGCAATCGTTCTACACCCAACAAGCGATGATGTCAGGCGAGGGCAGCGGACTCCACATGTTGTCCAGTGAGAGAGGCATGGGAGACAACGGTCCACAACTGTCGGCAGGCTTCTCAGACGGCGGCGGCGGCGGCTCCACTAGAGATGGCAATCAATCCAGCCTTGGCCTACGCGGCGGAGGGATGCATCATGGAGGAGGAGGAGGAGGAGGTGGTGGTGGTGGTGGTGGTGGACCTGATCTTGGGGTGTCCTCTCCCCTGGGCCACAGAGACGGAGGATCGGGGCAGGGAGGGGATGATTCAGAGGCCTCTTATCTCAAGGGTTCGGATGCAAGTAGTTTGTGAAATGGGTCTCGAAGCTACTCAGGGCTGGACATCCTGCGATCATAATATTCTCGCCAGCTATCTTTTGCCAAGTTCCGAATGACTTCGTCGTTGATCGATCGATCTGTCACGTACTTGCTCCAAAACAAATGAGTCTCACATAGTCTGTCACGGATCCATCCAGGGAGTATTTGCCGAATACTGAAGTAGAGACGATTCCCATTGCCACGCTAATTACTTGTGATCGGCAGACACTGATCATTCTTCTTCTTCTTCATCATCATCTTCTCCATTCATCTTCTACGGTGGTTCTAACTAGAATATAACTACGTCAAGTGGTGGTGGTCGTCTAGTTTGTGGGGGCGGCACAGCCCAATATTTTCTTCGTCAAACGACAAGAAAATTATTGAGGACAAACAGTAGTCATGATCAGTAGTTATATGTTTTGGAGTGTAATTTACACCATCAATTGCACTACTCTATACCTGAAGGAACATAACATTCGTGAGGTCTAATTCTGTTGTTGTTGCTCGATCTCCAATCCCTGAACTTTGCCTTATTTTACACACAAAAGTTATATCTAACCTGATGACGAATGGACTCCAAAGCTGGTGTGCAGCAGCAGCGATCTATCTGCCATGCAAATGGGTAGCAGCTACCCGACATGAATAATATATGAGCGACAACATCTTATAATTTTGATCCATCCGCGTGTGAACCACTGGAGCTTGCTTGCTGCACCAACTAATATTTGTGATGAGTAGTTTCGCGTCTGTTATAGGTGCCGCTGCAGGCGTCATGTAGGTTCAAGTGCTTCTTGTTGTCGCATTTCTTTGAGTTTTGCTTGACATGTTTAAGCACACTGTGTGTAACTGTGATCGCAGCAACTTAATGGAAATACATCCTTAGAACAACGAGATGATATTGAGAGCTCAGCCTTGCAGCTTCCCCAGCTTCGGTCTTTCGCCGACAACCCCATCCTCTCTTCGGCGATGGGTCGTAAGACAGTGTGGTTCATGCAAGAATCTATCTCTACAGTGTCGCAAGCAGCGGTACGAGTCGTGAATGATTGACCTTACAGCAACACGAGTCGTGAATAATCGGGTCGATCGTCACGTGCTGTCCGAAGCGCGGCACCGATCTTCTTCTTTTCTTCCTTCCTGATTCCTGCATCCTGATCATTCATGACCTAAAAACTAGGTGAACTTCTCTTCCTTTGGTGATCGTGCAAACGAGAAAACTTCGGGCGCGGGGGAGCTTTGAATGCAGGTGATGGGAAGGCATTCATGGCACCTGCTACTTGTTCAGATGACCCATAAAAGATGGGCGATCTGGTCTGACAGGACAAGATCTGAAAACCCACAGAGAGAGAGAGAGAGAGAGACAGAGAGAGATGTTTTTCGGGAATCTGAAACAAAGAGTTTGGTCGTCGTCATTGCTGCTGATCATCTAGGGTTTTGAAATTGTCAAGCTAGTCCGCAGGCATTTATATCTCCCTCCGGTCCTCCTGCCTTTCCTTCTGATGACTGACACTCGCCTGCGACGACATTGCAATTCGCGAATGGAAACATTTAATGGAGTCGGGAGTCGTCCGGACGTCTCCATTTTGACGTTGCAAGTTCCTGAGATTTATACCGTATCTCTACATTGTGCGGAAATTGCAGCAACAAAGATTTTGGATGCTCACGAGCTGCAGGTGAGTATTTTTTTCCACAATGATTGCAAAGTTTTTTTTTCTTTTTCAGGTTCAGGAATAGGACTCCGGAGTAAGTAAGTCTCTGTCCAGACGAGATTCTCGTCTACAGTATACAATTCCAGCTTTGTTTGTTAGATTCCCATGCACACAGAGAGAGACTGCGGTTCTGGTCTTGGGTTTCAAGCAATGATATTTTCTGATGAGGAAGGACTCAGGTTGGTTTTGTGGCTTCAAGCAATGGTTTTTCTGATGAGAAAAAAGGACTGAGGAGAGAAAAGCTTCTATGTGAATTCCAGCTGCTTTTGCAGACAAACTTTTCTCCATCCACTTACTGTTGTTCATAACCTTAGTGGAAGAAGCAGTTTCAAGCATGGGATATGGTAATAGTTTTGGCCGGAAACCCACACCAAGCACTTGGGACAATCTCAGTGGACAGTCGACACCAGTATTATCAGCTCTATTGAGAGGATATCACAGTTGATTGTAAATGAGATTCCAGAGCTTTGAAATGAAAGGGTGAAGACAATTTGGATGCTCATGAGCTGTCTCAAAAATAGTATTGACATTAACAACACACTGGTGCAAATGATTGCCACAGCACAACGACAAACTAATTGCAGCAGCTACATCATCAACAAGAACACCACTGATGCAACAAACCAACAGCACACAGACAATAGCAATTACGATTACTTGCATATGGTGTAAACTATTGCTTCACATTCAGTGAGCAACAAAGCCAGGTTGTCAACTGATATGCACATCTTTGATATCTATTCAAATACCCATGCCTAAAAATTGTGTTTTATTTGAACTGCAGGCAAAAGGTAAGCCTAATTACAAGGAGCCTCATGCAGCAAACACAGCTTCAGCCAAATGTGGAGAGAAGCACCAAAGCAAAGGGGTGGTCTGCACCACTTATATGCAGACAGAGCTTCTGGCTTCCTTTTTTTGGTCACACTTTTTGTTAAGCACATCATTCAAACTTGCATCAACAAATACAGGTTTTTTGCACCTTGTCTGGAATCTATAAATGCAGGGGGGAAAAAATAATATCTGACCCTTTGGTCTGGTGCAGGTCTGATTGACATAATAACCCATGTACATTTTTTTTGAATGTGTTGGCCCTTCATTGTGAAATGATTGTGCGAAGGACCTTGCCTGAGTATTTGAACGACAATTCTGTCTCCTCCAAACAAAGATTCTTTTCCTCACGAGTCCAGCCCTGAAATGTCTCACATGCACAACCCCAATGGGAATGAGCTCAAGACCACCCAGAAACAAGTCACCATTTTCAGGCAATAAGCAAGTCATACTATGTAGCCAATCTGATGCTAGATAACAGTGGCAAAAGGATTTTTGTTCTTCAGTTCCTAGCCCCTCTGAATGCTCACACAACTGTTAACAGTTTCCATTTTCAAGCTGAATAGTGAATTTGGTGTCACATTTCAGATCCAATGGGAAGCCACTCCACAGTCATTTTCCTGCAATAAAATTTGTTTTGAGGAAGCCCCAACCAAGAAAAAGTGAAAGAATGCACTGTGTATTTCATTACCTCAGCAACTTTGTTGAGATTTGACTTCACAGCTGCCAATAGCTCTGGAAGCTCCCCATCCCATTTATAAAACTCCAGCTCCTTTCCATCCAATATCATTTCAGCCACCTGTACCCTCCCAAAAATCAGGAAACCACATCCTAATATCCTCCACAGCAGTGATAATTCTGCAAAAGCCAAGAGAGATAAGAAAGGCCAAACACCGAAATTGAGGTAAAAGCTGCATACCCTCTTTCCAATGAAGCGACCCCCAGCTGAGTGGGCAAAGTAGACGTTGTAGAAGTGGCAAATGAAAGCAGGCACATTCTTCTCCGAGAGTTCTGTTAAAAAGTCAGCATAGGAGGTTCCCGCAGGCCCAGGCTCTGGGATGGTATGACCTTGGCTCTCAAACCACTCCAAATCCTTTGCCAATCTCTCTGACCTCTCCAACCCTGTATTCCTGAATAACTCATCTGCACCCACACACAATTGTGCCTTCAAAAGACATGTGTCCTACCTGATTCATTGATCAATTCAGTGATTTCTGCAGTTTAAGTTAACTAGACTTACCACAAGGCACCCTCTACAGAGATACTATAATCTAGCTATTAGACCTTTGGCACTTCCACAGTTTCACCTATATTCCTTGGGATGCATTGGTCACACAAGCGATATTTGAGACTGGATCCATTGCACATTGCCCATCAATGACAAAATTTCTGGTGAAGTCCAAATTCACACTGAATCTTGAAGGCCACATTGATCAGGTGATGAAACAGCCTCAAAAGTAAGATAAGAGAAAGTTAGATCACGTTCCAATCAAGCTTAAAACTTGGAGCTGGATAATGTTAACAATGCTGTTATCTCATTAGAATTATACTTAAACACCATAATCCAAACATCAATCAAACCTACTTCTTCAAAACTTTTCAAAACTTAAAATTTTCAACCTTGCCACCACTCACTTTTTCAATTATTTCAGTAAGGTTGACCTGCAGTTCCTCCTCCATTGAATGAGAACTGCCTTTGCTAGGCATGATATTCCCAATAAAAATATCCCATCCATCACATTGTTCATATTCAAACACAATACTTCTTGTGGCACTTCTTTTAGTAATAATAGATTTCACAAGCTCGCATCAAAAATTTGCAGAAATTCAACAGTTCCCTAACATGGCAGATTCTTACAAACACTCAAATACTCATGTCAAAAAATTGGAAGCAACATCTTGATCAAGACTCCATAACTGAGAGGTGTGAACAAGCTGGGCCACTCTTTTGACCTAATTCATTCAATTGAGCTTACTATCCCTTCAGAAATCCCAGCATATAAAGCACTCCAAGAAATTTCCAATGTATTTGGAGGGCACCTCATATACATGGATATCCCTCTTGGAAAGAGGAGGAATACTATGCAAGTAGGCAGAAGATCCCTCCCACTCTTAGGGAGTAGGCATAAGAACTTCCCACTCCTGCACCTTGTGATCTTTGTATGTTTAGGTTCATCTTTGCCTTGAGCTTTATGATGGGTAAAGCCCACCCTGGGACCTCACCCTACATGGAAATATCCTCATTAAATGCATACACTCAAATCTTGCAACCTTGCAACTCCTTGGGCACAATTCTTCAATTGGGGTTACAAACCCTGAATAAGCAAAGAAAAACTCTGAAATTTATAGAAAATTGCTGCTGGTTCATTTATGACTTTGTCCCAAATATAGCATCAACCAGAAACCAAAATCACAAAGAAAATGAACACAAGAATGCAGAAGCAATCAAAAAATCTCAGTGGCCTCCTTGTTAGTTAGTAGTAGTACCAATGTGCAGTTACAAACGTCTATCTTCAAAACTGTTGGCAGTATCCCTTCTTGAGGCAAAGAGACACACTCTGCTGCACTTGGTGGCCAGACCATGGCATCCTTTTGTGGACCGTGACTTCATTCTCCATGTTAATTTACAAGGCATATGGCACTGCAAAACGAAAAGAGCAAAGGTGGTGGAGAAAATTACAGGAAGGATGTGTAGCTTTTGCCACAATGGACTCCAAAGTGTCATACACTTTCTTGCTGTCAACGAGAAACCTGATGTAGCCAGTGATGGTGGGTTCCCACTTAGCCACAGGCTGCACATCAGCCTCCTTCCCCCCCTCCTTGGCCTGGTCCTTGGTGTGCAGCTTCATGGCTACAAACCTCATCTCCTCCACAAACCCCTTCGATTCTCCCGGGTAGCGTTGCTTGGGTTTAGGCTTCTCGGGTGCCGCAGAATCAAGAACTGCCCTCACCACAAACACCCCACCATCCGCAGCAGCAGAAGCTGTTGTGGTCGGCCCATCTTCCCTCAAATCTCGAAACCCTAACCCTGAAATACTTCCTAGGAACCTTGATGTCGGCTTCACCTCTGAACAGAAATCGGAACTCGTTCTTCTACTATGGATTCTCGCAGTTATTCCTACTCTGCTGGGAGACTGTGAACTCTGACACAAGCAACTCCTGCCCCGCCCCGAAGGGATGGCAGAAGTTGCACTATGCAAACACAACCTGAGCTCCACCATTGCAAGTGCCATGGCAGAACTTCACAGGTTACACAGCTAGTACGACTCAGCTCCACGACAAAAACGGGAACAACAATTCAGGACGACGACAACGACAACATCAACGCTACCCGACCCCAAAGCTTGTGAAAGGAAGAAGCTCAAAAGGATTCGAAAGACCAAATTTCCAAGGAAAAAGATGAGTGCAGCAGATATTTCCAGTGCACGCTGAAAACCCTGAACAAATCAAACAAACGACCAAACAAAACAAGTAGAATGTTCCAGAACCTATATAGATCCTAAAGAACAGGAACCGTTTGCTGATCAAACCACAAACACGCAACAGTACGTATCGTGGAGAATCTGCTCACCGCAGATGGTGCTCAAGAATAAGTAATGAGTAAATCTGAAATGGGTAAAAGGGAGATTTTGCAAAATTGCAAACAAAAGATGAGGATGATGCTACAGAATGAATGGGTGATGTGCAATCTGAAATGGGTTTTGGGAGGATTTGGCAAAGTGGAAAAACTAAACAGGTGAAGAGGATGAGGATGATGATGCGGCTACAGAAAATGGGTGATGAAGAAATAAATCTAAGGTCGGTGTTTGGGTTGGGAGATTCTGGAGAATGGAAACAGATGATGAAGACACATGCTATGACAGACATGGGTGATGAATCATCCGAAATGGGTATTGGGAGATTTGGAAGAATGGAAACAGATGAAGAAGAAGATAATGCAACAGAAATGTGTAATAAGCAAATCTGAAATGGGTATTGTGAGATTTGGAAGAATGGAAACAGATGAAGATGAAGATAATGCTACAGAAATGTGTAATAAGCAATCTGAAATGGGTATTGGCATATTTGGAAGAATGGAAACAGATGAAGATGAAGATAATGCTACAGAAATGTGTAGTAAGCAATCTGAAATGTGTTTTGTGAGATTTGGAAAATGAAAACGGATGAAGGTGAGGAGGATGCTACAGAATGGAATATGAGTTTATCTGCAATGGGTATATTTGGGAGATTTGGACAAAATGGAAACAGATGATGGAGGATGATGATGCTACAGAATTAGTGATGAGAAATCTGAAATGGGTACTAGAAAATTTGCTGTTATTTGAAAAGATTTTAAATTTTGAATATTTTTCAAATAATAATTTAGTGTCTAGACTCTAAGCTGCCAAAGGTAGTAGAGTAGTAAGCTCACCAGGGTTGTTTTTCCCTCAATTTTTTTTATATTAAAAAATTGGACTTTTTTTCCATTAATTAGAAAAAAAATAAGTAGAAATTTAGACTAGAACAAATAAGAAAAAACATTGGTAAGCTACTATTTCCATTACAAACTGAGCAAAGAAGTTGAACTGGCCAACTGGGCCACCACAAATTGCCAAAATGACTAAGTCTTTCTAAGAGATACACATATCTTGGGAAAAATCAAACTCTAAAATGCATGTCAGAACAAACTAGAAATTTGATTAAACATTTGTCCCATTCTTCAAGCACAATAAAGGTCCATTGTCTATTATATTCAATCCCTTGGTAGTTGCACAATTTCAAAGTTGGCAACCTTAACCTAACTAATATTCTCAACAGCCACACCTTACCTTAGATCACTACCTTGGAGATGGATGTCCTCACCTAGGATTTGAACCTATGACCAATTGGTTAACAGCAGACCACTCTACCACTGAGCTCTGAGAAATTATTGATCTACTCATTCAAAATAATTTTTCATGATTTTGGTCGAAGACTAGTTGAATTTGATCTACCTATTCAAACTAATTTTTCACCATTTTTGTTGAAGACTAGTGCAAATTGATCTAACTATTCAAACAAAATTTTGCACCATTTTTGTCAAAGACTAGTGAAAGGTTAACTTACTGTATCCATCAAGAGTGGAATTTTCATGACCCTTACTCAAAGCAAGTGGCCTTTGGAAGTCCAACACGACACTCCACATGGCATTGTGTAGCATGTCGAATAACTTACTTTGCTTTGTCCACTTAAAGCTTCATTTGGACTTTTGTTGCATGAACTATACTTTTGTCCTTTTGTGGTAGTTTTGAAAAAAAGAAATCCAATGAAAAAGTAAAAGCTCAACATGGAATGGTTGCATGCCAAATAAAAAATTGTGCATGCATCCCTACGAATAATGACAAAATTTGAATGGCCCTCGAAGCCGAATCAAGGATCGATTTGAACATTTACTTTACCCAGTTGTTCTACATTGGACCCGATTCACCACATGTTGATAAAAAAGTATGTAAAAAACTAAACATGGTTTTGAATCCTCAATATGCAAAGGCCAATTGATTATTGGGCATGGAATCATGTAATCGTGTTCAACATGTGTTTTAAAATACAAAACGAAGACCCAAAAAGAAAAGAAAATGAAATGAAATCGACATGAAGGTTACTAATTAAGGTCAATTTACATTACATGCCTTCACACATTAGAATTTAGTGCATGTGTGTGTGGTGTATTAAATTGCACGAGATGAAGATTTTTTCAATTCTTTGTGATACAAAAATTTGACAATGTTTTCCAAGTTCAACAAAAAATTTGTTGAATTTATTATTTTCACCAAGTAAAAACTAAAAATTAATTGAGCTTTTTGATGCAAAAAAATGAAAAAAAATTGTTGGAAAATTTATTGGAGATGTCCCTTGAAGAAGATTATGCTAAAAAGGTTACTACAATTTGTTTCCCATGTTCACAAGGTTCCAATGTTCCTTGCGAGTTGGCTATTCTTCAAGTACCATCTCCACATTGGATGTAAGTCCAACTTCATGACCAAATTTCAATCTCCGGTTACAAACATACTTTTGGGATGAACTTGAATTTTTTCAGCACACTGAACTAAATGACTTATAACCAAGACCTCCCAAAAGATTAAGGCTTAAAGTGACGCAGATTGTTATGATACAAATCCCCTTCTTTATTTGTTAGTGAAAACTAGACAAAAGATCAAATGTGTAAGCTATTGAACACAACACTTTCCAACATCGTGTGTTACGGACATGATGGTAGTGCTCAATGCTCTCTCCTCTTATCTTTTGCAAATGCCATTGTTGACAAATATTTTCAATATTATTTTTGCTTGTTTGTAGATCAATTATTGGTTATATACTAGTAAGACTCATATCAGTTAATATTTATTGGTCATATACTAGTCAAATTCTTTTTTTTTTAAATTTTGAATTACTTTTGATAATGGTAAGCCTTGAGGAAGATAAAGTAGTTTAGAATAAAGAAGTAAGTATTCTCAATGTCAAATCATTTATTTTATTTTTTCAAAACACAAACTATAAAGAGCTTCAATTTTTTTTTCTTTATATTCTTAGGCACTTTTGATTTGTTTCATGAAGAACTATTTTAGTGTTGATAGTGCACATAATAGAAACAAATATATATATATATATGTAATGAAAAATGAAAGATTAAAAAAATTATGAACAATAGATACTAAAACTGCAAACTTAGATCAAATCATAATCACATAGGAAATGTGAAAATCTAAGGCAAAATCAAAACACAACACAACAGAATAAATTATTTTTTCCCATTTGGCAACTATACTCGTACTTTGAATTTTCAATTTTTGGTTCTTGGTTCCATGGCATTTGGACAAGTGTTGTGCGTGTAAGTGTCAATAGCTGTATATATACAAAGTGTAAATCCAGTGTAAGTGTAAATCATTTAAACTTACAAATCCAAATTTTTTACATTTACACTTATCGTGTTACAGTTTTTTTTTCTTTTTTTATAAATTTTTTACACTTACATGGCACCATGTAAATGTTTTGGGGCATGTAAGTCTAAATACTAAAATTATTTGTAAAGTAACCTTGTCTTTGGGCCTCCTTTCACCCCAAACCCTTCTTTCAGGAGTATCCATAAAGTAAGGAAATTTTATTAAATCTGGGAATGAAATCCTGAAAATCAGCATTTAATGCACAAGGTTCAACAGTAATTATAGTAGCTTTACAAAGTACGAGTGAAAATATATGCAGCAACGGTGAAGTGAAGGTGCTAAAAAAACAGGGAAAGACAGGGTGAAACTCAGTTCACCACAAAAACTGAGGTCCCCCCCCCCACCCTTGAATGCTAATGTTTTTTATATTCGTGAATCTCACCTTGTTTATGATCAAACTCAGGGTTCTAGTGTTGTTTTCCTTACTTTATAGATAATTTTATTATATATTTTTAATGACCAGACCTTCTAGCAAAGTCATATGAATTAGTTGTGGGTTTTTATGTTTTGATGGCTTTTTTTTTTTGCAATGGGCCATTTAGCTGGCTTATCTTTAAAAATTTATGAAATCTCCCCTCCTCAAGTTACATTTTACATTTACATTGTTATATATTTACATTGTTTTACATAGCCATATAAAATCACATAAATTTTTTTTTTTTGCCACTTACATTGTTTTATCAGACTGCGTAAAACTATATAAATTTATTTATTTTTACACTTACCCTGTTTTACACAGCATAAAATAAATTTACACAGTTTTACATTTACACTTACACGGAGTGTAGGTCCCAAACCATTTACACACACAACACTGGTTTGGACTTGCGGTGCAAAAGTTCTTAAATATTGAATGATTTCTTCACTGAAAATTAAATTAAATCATATAGCTCAAAATTTAGGAGGGATTGGAATGGGCCTTTGGTGTTGTTGGAAAGATCTTAATGAGCAGGATTTGACGGAATAAATTCCAAAAAACCAGGTTTTGGAAGGAAAAATCAGTTGAGGACGTGGTAACACTTGGGCCGATGGCACAGGCCACACTAGTAGATACTGAAACTGCAAACTTAGATCAAATCATAATCACATAGGAAATGTGAAAATCTAAAGCACAATCAAAACAAAACACAAGAAAAAAAAATTAAAAATTAATCCCCATTTGGTGGCTATCCTTGTACTTTGAATTTTCAATTTTTTGTTGATGCAAAATGAGAATTCCTAATTCAAGAAGTGTTTGTAAGGGAATTTTTGGATTAGCTTTGTGAAAGTTCTTGATATGATGATTTTTTGGTTGATAACAAGATTTGTAGGATAGGATCTAATCAAAGTTGAAACAAAGAATATTTTCTTATAACTATAGGATGCACAATCCAAAAGAAAATTTGTTGAAAAACTAAGGAATTGATTAATATGAAATGTCACAAGATATAACCATGAGTGCTCAAAAAGTACAAGATTCAAAAATAGTTTGTAATGCAGTAGAAGTAGGAATATATAGTGAATAATTACAAGTTGAAATCCACTTTAGCAACACCAAAGTACAGTAAACCCCCTTTATAATCATGCCCATTTTATTCACATTCTTGTTTGTGTCACACATTTTTTGATAACCATCCATTTTAGTAAGAAACACCAATTTTTTTTATAAATATGATTATAATGGAGATAAATATTAGTGTTTTGTAAATTATAATTCCCTTTGGTAGTGTTAATGTTGTTTTATGTTCAAATTGTGCAAACTAATCACAATGAATCCAGTTGAAGAGAAGAGAAAAAACAATTTTCTAATGTTGACAAGCAAAAGATATGAGAACTTGCTAAAAAAGCTAAGAATTTTAATTTAAAAAATTTAGTTGACAAAATGCACAAGCTAATAATTAAAGAGCTTAAACTCAATTTAAATTATCACATTAAAACATGTAGAAATCACAACCTTCTTCAAATATAATAATGCATGGTAGGGCTTAAAATGACCCTTGTAAGAAACTTAAACAATTGGCACCTTTATTCTAGCATAAAAAGATTGTTTTGCAAAGTTTTTTTCTGCCTATAGTCACAATCTTGCAAGGGTTTATATGGAATGTGACTGAACATGTTTAAATCATAATTCGTTAATGTCAAAAAAAGTGGTCACCAAGGGCATATTATAAAAAGGGTTTACTATAGATTTCAACTTGTTAATCTTAGCACTAGTCAACACCCCTACACCAATAGTTGCAATTTGAACACCAAGAAACATCCCATATTTGGCCAAAAACTTGCCAACATTTTTTGTTGATGGATGAATCATAAAAACTATTCAAATTTATCAAAATTTGGTAGCACCATGTAGTTCAAAACCAATAGTGGCTAAAGCACATCCAACTATTTATAAAAGTCATCAATCAATTGAAAGAACTAATGCAATTATAAATTGTGTTTGGTGGCCAAACTTGGTTTGAACAACCATTGATCCAAATCTAAATAATTATCAATATTGTCAAGACTCAAGGGATTTGTTCAAATATTGCCCATGGATTGATGAACATCTTCAATGATTGTTGTTCAAAAAAACATTTGCAAGGGACTAAGATGAAATTTCACTACCATTCCAATGGATTGGATTACACCTTGTACTTCATTGTGTAGCCTAAAAGTAACATTTTTGATATTATATAAAATCAATTACCTTCATTGGAAAGAAAAATACCATTGGTGTATCAAACAAATGAACTACCCACACCAATTGTTGCACATACTACCTTATCTACACCACCATGCTATCGAATTCAAACCTCTTCACCACTAATGATTTTGATTGAATCTAAATCAATACCAATTAACTATTCTTCATGAACTTTTTGGTGTTTTTTTGGGGTGTTTGACAAAGTCCATAACATATATATATATATATATATATATGCTAAATTTTTGCACACATTTACAAAATAGTGATTTATAATGGGGTGTGAACATATCAATGGATTTTAATTGGCCAACTACCTAGCAATTTCATAACTCAAAAAAAATACAAAAGGAAATGGACTCTATGGATCAAAAAGTTTCATCGTTTTTTGGTACATTATAACTTGCATTGACCCTTAACATTGCTAAATATGTTAGTAATGTTCATTGTAATCACATGTTCATTGGTGAGTTCATGTTTGGGATCTAAGCCTTCTACTGAAAGATACTTCACATCCTTAAAAATTTGAGCATCTTGAAAAATTTTAATTGACCCAAACCCACTTGGGATACTCATTATCAATGTAGTGTTTTAGTTTCCTTTCCTTTTTTTTTCCCCATGTGACTAGCACTTATAACATGAAAGTTTATTTATATTAAGCATTTAGTTTTTGACTAGATGCCATAATCAACAATTTGTGTTAAAAGACATTAAATGAATATATTCCCATTCTATATAATCATGTAGGACAATGTTGACACTACAAGGGATCAAATTGTTTTGTGAAATTGATTAAGATTTTGAAACTTGCAACTTAAGACTTGGGAAATACATATTTGGGGCCCCACTACTTACTTCATAAAAATTTCCAAAGATGATCAACTGAAGAATTTAAAGGTTCAGTGTAATTATAACTTTAAATTAGTCTTGACAAAAGTAGTTAGTAACTTCAAAAGCACTTAGGATCAATTGTAAAGGGTTTTAGTCCTACACAAAAGCACTTTAGGGTGAAAGCATGAAAAAAAGGAACCAATCGCACCAAGGTTAAAGTATTTTTCAAGGATTTCATTTTCCACATGTCTATTTTCTATTGGTTTATACTAGATTTCTTACATAATTTTTCAAACCAAATATCAAATTTGAAGCCAAATATGACATATAACATGATAAAAACTCAAAAAAATTTATATCAAACCTTACATTATAATCAAATCTATAACTTTATTTTGAAGCATGATTACAAATTCAAAATTATGATAATGCTTAAAGATGTTTGAGTATCAAAATCTAAAAAGGTATTTTTTTAATTTTTTGAATGTTGTAAACACATGGATCCCTTCTTGTGGAATGTATTAAAGTTCAAAAAAAATTTGAAATGATTTGGTGAGCATTTGATAAGGGAAAAAAAAAAAAATTAAACAAAAAAGTCACATGTTCACATTTTTTCTTAAGTGCTATAAATATATAAAAGGACTTTTGAAACATAATGAACTTTCATGAAAATTTTGTAATTGCAACTTTGAAAATATAAGAACTTATTTTTAAAATTAAATAATTTTTTTGATATAAAGCGTTTCCATAATCCATGTGCATCCAAAAGATCAATGAGTTTTCTAACGAACACTTGTTTTGTAACCTTAACAACTTCAAACAAACCAAGATTACTTGTTTTGGTTTCCAATCAAATCCCATAAAATTTATGACCAAGGCAAACACATCAAAATTTGGACACTTGGACATCTGTAGATCAAAATTGATAGTAGCACAATAACAATCATTTAACAAAGGCAAAACATATGTTTCCTTAGTTTTCTCCACCAATTCAAGTAAAAGAATGTGTGAAAACCATTTTCGGGAATGGAATTGAACACAAGGACATAATTAAAACACCAAACGCTTTAACCACACACTCTATACAAATTGCAAAAGCAAGTGATTTTTCACTATCAAAAGTGCAAGATTTTCCACAAACATTTTTTTGCTCCACATCATCTTTTTTGAAGGGTTCTTTTGAAGCAAAAAAATCAAGTATGGAAGAATTGGAAATATGCACCCTCTTCTTTGCAAGTTGTCTCTCAACATTTTTTTTTCCTTTGATTATTAATTTATTCTCGAAACTTTTTAAAAGTTACTAAATGGTCTACATCAAAATGTTTCTACTAACATGTTATGCCACTTGTTTGGTAATATGATATCAAACCCTTCCTTAATTGTTTTCTTGGATTCGTAGAAACAAAAAGTTGAAAATGGCATAGCAAACAATGCATCATTTGAGGAACATCAAGGTTTACTTTTGAGTTGTCATTAACACAATAAAAAGATCAACATAAAACATTTACATTATGAAGATACCATTTTTTCCTTTGAATTTGCAATTGTTCCAAAATGTGTTTAATCTTCTTTTCATTAGTTTCTTAAGATACTTTTGAAACCCTACTAATTTCAATTTGCAAGCTTGGATTTTCCCTTTCTTCCATTATTTGATCAACTTTGATTTCATCACTTATGTATATTGTAGGTTCTTCATTTTGTGTTGTTTGATTATCATATTCATTTGACCTATCCATCTTTCAGAATTAATCTACAAGGCCAGAAGGTGGAGAAAACTAAAAAAACAAATGCAATGTGTGATGCTCTTATGCACAACTAAATATGATGTAAAACATTTATAGGCAAACAAAAATACAAAAAAAATGTTCAAAAAGTTTATGTTTGTTTTCAAAACGATTTATAACAAGCCTTGCACCATAAACCAGAATTTTAAAAAAACATTAAAAAAATGAACCAAAAAAATAAGGAAAAAAATTAAAATGAAAGGAAGACAAAGAAAGTAGGAAAAAAAAAAAAAAAAAAAAAAAAAAAAAAAAAAATAGAAAGGATGAAAAATCCAAAAATGAAA
>Ga0116231_10005564_pt1 | contig 24732 bp, 12 predicted proteins | sample S1TSphgellanicum_2_FD_89695 | JGI IMG/M metagenome (GOLD analysis project Ga0116231, IMG submission 89695) | Host-associated microbial communities from peat moss isolated from Minnesota, USA - S1T2_Fd - Sphagnum magellanicum MG | ecosystem: Host-associated > Plants > Peat moss > Unclassified...
TGCACCAAGTCAGGGTATCAATATTTTTATTAAAAAAGTTTAATAGGTTCTCATGATGTTAATCCTAATAAATTTAAGAACAGCCAATTATCGTTTCGCGGTTCTCACTCACTAGTTTTGTTTTTTTCAAATAAAAAATGAAAACCAAAATTACAAACAAATTATTGATTTATTTTTTTTGTTAGATTTCTTTTGTAGGTTGTTTGAAATTTCTTTGGTTCATGGTTCCAATGTGAAATTGCATAAGTAATTGTCTTTCTCCACTTCAAAATGTGCCATAATTGTGTAAGTATTTTCATTTACCCTCCATTTACTTAATTATACCCATGCATGGCATGGATAAGATAAATAATGAATATTTCACTCAACTTGTCTTATTTTTTGAAATAGTAAATATCCTTTATTTACCTCTCCTGCTACTTGGTTTGACAATTTTACAAAGCTTAATATTATCCTTACCTTAAATATCCAGCTTGGAAAATTGAAGTTTAAATATACCTTTATCCATTTAAATCTACTTCTCACCAATTTTGTAAAAGTTAAACATTTATGCAAATAGATTCAATTGAAATTCATATGAAAGATGTGGTTCTTCAATTTTACTATAATAAAACAAATTTTATTCATATATTAATCATTGCACTATATAATATTTTCTACTTTCAATTCACCACAACTTCCTTATGGTTACTTGTCATGTTTTATGACAAGGAACAAAAATTATTTGTTTTACCATGTGTTTGGCTTTGCAATGCAACTTGGTGAATATTAAATATTCTTAGTCAATTATTGACTTTTGACCTAGTTATCAAGTTGGTTATCAATTTAAACACTTATTCAAAATACATAAATAATAATACTTTTGATTTTAATTTCTAAAAACCTTGTAACCAACTAATAATTCACATGATAACAAATCATTGTTGATTGGTTATTGTATAAACTATCCTTATGCATAACTAACAACTATTATTTCTTAAAAAAATATTAGTATCAATAACTTGTATGGTTTTAGTTATTTTTAAAAAAAACCTACCTAGTGGTTATTAAAAATAAAACTGGCCAACATTTGTATTAACATTCTAAAAATTGGAAAAAAAAAGTTTTAGAGGGGTTTTAATCATCAAATTTCACCCAAAAACTTAATGAAATCATTTGATTATGGTGAAAAATAAAAATAAAAATAAATTTTCAACATTTCTATGTCAGGTTCCAGCAGGTAGTGTAACATAGAAAGATGCTTTTTAAAAAAAACTTTGGATAAATATTTTCATGGAAGAATGCCACTTCAATATGTTAGAAACTTAACAAAAAAGCAAACCTTGGGCATCAATTCATATTAGGCGTTGGATTGTTTTGCTAACTAAATAAAGGCAGATCCATCCACACCAATACAATTGTGAGCCTCTACCTGTATCTAGTGTCGGGTTGCTGTAGCAATTTTAATACATAGCCAGGTCAGGGTGAAATTCAAAATTCAAAAAAAATATGAGGTGGGTAAAGGTATATATATTTCAACAAATTTCCAAACTAAGAGTAAGGATATGTAGCCTTTACAAAATTATTGTTACAAATAAGACTAAAAGTAAATGACAAACATTTATCCTATTCACATGGTATTGATAGAAAATATTTTTCTCATTTACCCTAAGTTAGCATATGGGTATAAATGAATCAATGTGAGTTAAAGCAAAATATTTACACAAGTATGGCATATTGCTAAGAAGAAAAAGATACCCCATAATGGAATTGGCATTGCAAACTAAATTATTTTCCCTTGGGCAAAGGTGAACCTAAAATATACATTGGCCCACAAAATGGCAAGAGGGCAAGTCTGAAATGTTTACCAATTGGCTAAGGTAATCAAAAGGGTAGCAAGAAAATTTTACAAAGTGCATAATGTATATATTTACCCTCGTATAAAGTGCAACAATATCCACATAAAAAAACTTACCTACCCTACAATCAAGTTTGTCACATCCAAAATAATAAGCACAAAAAAGAGCAAGTAAATTAATACATGTCCTTTTGGTTTGCACCATGTGTGGTCATTGTTTGAACCGAAGTAGTGGTAGTGACGGGGACCAGTTTACATTCACACAAGTTATTAAAGTTAACCATAAAGTTACCCTCTATTTCAGTGGCATCTATCAAACCTAGGTATGAAATACTGAAACTTAGCATTTAATGCACAAGGTTTGAGACTAATTATCATAGTTGTACAGTTGTAGCAGCTGTAAAGGAGCTCAAGAAAAACTTAGTTTACTACAAAAATTGATGGAAAAATTAGTTTGGGTCCAAGTTATTTTGTTTTGTAAAGTTTTCATTGTCAATTACTTGTTTGATGCCCTATTACGCCAAAACTGGCTGTTCTCACCCCCTAATCATTTGACTTTATGAATAACTCTCATCTTGAGTCTTTTTCGAGTTAAGACATTAAAACATTATCAGTGAATGACTTTTATTATACAGTATCTTGATAAATATCAAGCTTCAATTTGCATTGCATGATAAACAAGGGTTCCTCCCACAATTGCCAAACCATCCAAAGACTTTCTTTTTATTTCTTTTTTTCCCTCTTCCCATATGTTTCATTGTGGATCCGTGGGGTTAGTCCATCAAGGCACCCAAGGTTTTTGATAAATCATTTGTATGTAAGTAATTCAGCTTTTCTTGTTTTTGGAACCACATTGGAATTTGGCAAGTACTTATTGCCAAACCCCTCTTCATTGACATAGTTGGGCACTTTGTGAAAAGCACTTACACATAAGTTCAAAAAAATGAAAATGCAAAACATCAGAACCCTAAAGGCAGTGATTCTTTTCAATTTTCAAATGTTGCGCCATTGGCTTAACATCCCAAGAGGGATTTAGCATTAAATAAGTTTTTTGAACCTGTCTAAACATTCAAAAACAGAATGTTTTGACATTTGGAATTAAGAACCACATAAAAATAAATTGAATGCCAAATTGAATAAATTAGATGTAACTAAAATTTTATATTTGAATTTATAACCCAAATCCAAATTTAAAACATTACATTAGGATTTTTAAATTAAAAAAACTAACATAATACTTTTTAACATTTTGAAATGAAATGAACTTACAAATTTCAATGTAATTATGAGGCTAAAAAATGAATTAAATAAAATAATGATATAAAATGCATGTGTAAGTTAATTCCACTATTATGAAACCTATTTATTTACATAAAATGGTTACAATGTGTAAAATTCAAAAAATATATATATATATTTTTGTGTTTATAATACTTGTCACCATGTGAGGTGGTGGTTAAATGGTAAAGGCTTTGAATTACGCCCAAGGAGGTGAAGGTTTAATTCTCACTTTGGATATCTTATGATCGTGATTTACATTATTAAAAAAAAATCATGATGATGTGACAAGAATATTTTTTAAAAATTATATGGACAGTAATCATAGGTTTGATGTTTTTGGGAGTTTGGAGATCTATGGACAATCAACTAAAAATAAAACATTTTTCATCAGCAAAATTGTAGGTCCAAACTATCCATAACTGCTACCAAACTGAAAGCAAAGTTCAAATGTGGCCCCAAAAAAACATTAAATTTTTTTTTCCTAAAAACTGGAACCATTTTATTTTTATTTTTCACATTTTGGCGAAATTTCACACCAAAAGAAAACACTGCCCATAAGGCTTCCTTTTTGTGAAACATTTCTCTAATGTTTTCTTTGTCTTTGCAGGTACCATACAGTGAAGTTTTTTCAATGGAAGAAATTTCCAAATTTTTGGAAAAATATTTTTTAAGTTTACATTTGACTAATTACCCTAAATGTTTGAAAAATTAATTAAATTTATACTTTTAAAATATTTTTCCAAAAATTTAGAAAAAATATCACAAAAATTGAAAAAAGTCCGTTTCAAAATTTTCGATAGAAAAAATTTGGCCAAAACATCACAAAATTGAAAAAAATTCGTTTCAAAATTTTTGATATAAAAAATTTGGCCAAAATATCACAAAATTGAAAAAATAATCCTGCTACGAGTCTTCTCTTCACAAACTTTCACCCAGACTCAGTTGTACCCTTTTGAATTTTGAAACATTCTCCCAGCATGTTCCTTCTAAATACGATCAGTGCTCTAAGTGTAGGGAAGGACGCACACTCCACTCCACCCTCACACGAACCCAAAAAGCCCACAGCCAAAGGGCTTTACCAATCTTAAAGACTGCACTCAGATTTTACAAAAAACTCTCATGATACCTTTGTGAATATCAGGTGGGTACCCGCCAGGTATCACAGGAATCAATGACGCTGGCATTTTGGGAAATGGATTGCCTGCACCTTATGGGCATTTAATTTTTCAAACTGCACAAGTTTTTACAGTCTGGAACATGCTCTCTAAAAGTATCAAGGAGGTCTTTACATCAATAGTACAGCCCTGGGTTGGTCATAAAATAGGGGGGATTAGGGTGAGGTAGTAACTAAGTCCAGCCTCACATTTTGAGAATGTTATACACCCATGGGCATTACCAACCGTCTAGCACAAGGTGCACCTTATCATAAGCCTAAACATACAGAGATCAGAAGGTTGTAGGAGTGAGACCGATCTTACACCTACTATTTAGGAACAGGATAAACATCGTGACACCTATAAGTAGGTATGGGATCCCTTGCTCCAAAATACTACATTGCATTAATACAATCGTCTTTTTGCAATTGACTTGCAATTTTTGGGGGTGAACATTTGGGTGTCTATTCAATTTTTATCTCCATTTGACTGACAATCTTTTTTACATTGGTTTCCTTATCGAGTGTCCAATGTCCAGAAACCTCTCTAATAAACCAAATAATGTTATCAAAAGCACCAATAAAATACGAAAATGGAAAAAGACAAAGGAAAAATGTAAGTCCTATTTAAATTTGCAAAATTGTCTAACCCCATCTCTAGGAATGGAAGAAAACATTTGACCATACAAATGAATGACAATGCCCAACAATCATACAAATTGTAATAGATCAAATGATGAGATACTTAAATAGTTTGATGCTGAAAGACTATTGCAAAATACATGAGTTTTTTTCAATGTTGGATTATTTCAGTAAAGAGTGGTGATTATCAGTAGCAAGTCAGTGCATCTCATGGCAGTTGGGCACTCATGGTGTTTCCTTTGTTGGTGTGTAAAACTGCAGCAAAAGAGCAAATGATACAAACCACAAATATAAATGCATGCAAAAATTTGACACATTGAGAACTTGATGAGTAGGCTGAATTTTATAGTTAAGGATGAATTTTAATTAGTTGTTGAACTTCATACCTTTACAAACACTTGTTTTAATTTAAATTTTAGCATTGAAGAGTGTGTACATGAAATTGGACCTGATTTTTTAACTGGCATGGAGCTTCACGAATTTGAAACAATATGCTAGATGCAAAACCAAAGGCTTTAAAAATTGAAAGAACCGGATTGAAACCCTCATCTAGAAAACCTCCAAATAAATTTTAAATGTCAAAAGTGGGACTGGAGATTGTCTTCAAAGAAAGAACCACACAACACTAGACTAAACCCTGACCAGAGGTTAGAATAGATATATTGGCATATAACTGGTGAAGGCCAAAATTTGAAAGACCCAGCCCCAGCTTGACTTTGCAAAAAATTTAACCAGCAACCGACCAGTGTTCTTTCATGAAACCCAATGGTTCTTTGAGGTTTTTGAAATACCTGAGCAGCCGGTTCTTTGATTTGGAATTTTTTCAAATACCCAGAACTGGCCAATTCTTTGATTCTGTGTTTTTAAATAGGCACCCAGAACAGGCAGTTCTTTGAAAAATCAAAGAACCACCCAGCACTGGAAATTACAGTCCACCCTCCATCTGTGTGCTGGTGATTGTTGGTTCACTGTGGGTCTTTATCTCCTGGAAGACTGGACTGAAGAGATGCAATGCTGGAAGAAGAGGCCAAACCATGAGCATGGACATTGGACATGCAAAGTGTTGTCCCCAACCTAAATAGCTGCTATGTTGGGCCCTGGAACTATCACATTGGATCCAACTTTTGGAAGTTTTACCTTATTAGAACCAGTTTCACATTGGGTGAACCAGTTTCTTTGGTGAAAGTGTTTAGACTGTTTAAATTGAAACAGATTGTTTTGGTGTTTAGAGTGTGGACACAGTAGATAGATGTACAACATCTTATCCATTGGTAGGGTCAGCGTGTCTGTGATGCCTTGTTTTTTTGCCCTTTTCTTCTGCTAATACCCATAGGGGATCACAGGAAAAAAGAAAAAAATTGGAATGGCTGCTGGAGCAGACATTCTGTTTCTTGAGATTTTCCCTCCCAAACAGCTAGGTAACCTCTGCTCCAAGTACACTACAAAAATTGGAGCAGGTCTTTCAATAAAATGCAAGTAAATCATAGATAAAGATGATGACAATTGCATGTTCTTAGAATGATTATCCCCATTTCTAGTTTAGTAGAGTTTCATAAAAGCTTTAGCAGAAGTCTGGAGCTATAATTGTACATTCATCAGTAAAGTACAACCAACCTGTATAGTTATTATGTTCAAATCCTTCAAAGTATGTGACGATAATGATGGTGAAGCATGATATTCAAATAATTTGGAGCCTGGATTTATTGTTTTCAATTCTGTGGGTGTAAAAACTTGGTGAATAATGCAAAAAACCAGAAAGTCAGTGAAAATTGCACTGCAAAACAGATTTTTCCAGAACTTCCTCCAAAACATTTGCCAGCTGATTGCCAAAATTTGCCACAGAAATAAAAATCTGATTGGAAGTACAAACCATTGTTGGGTGGCTCTTTGAGTTTTTGAAGAACTGCTGGTTCAGGTTCTTTAAGTGTTGCAGACTGAAAGAACCACCCAATTCCTCTTCTTTGAAAAAAATCAAACTTAAAGAACTAGTGATTTTCATGAAAAGTACTGGCAAAGAACTTGGGATTCTTTTGTCTGGTTCGGTGACTTTTTCAGATTTGTTAGGGAATTTTTATATAACTGACAAGTAAATGTCAATATACCCAGGATGATAACTGGTAGGTATTTTTCCCTGATTTTAAGAACCACCCAGCACTGGTGCAAACTATCAATTAAAAGAATTTTTGTGAAGAGTGTGAGACCAAACTTTTGTAGCATTTGAAGGGTGAAAGAAAACAAGAATAACTTGCGTCAATAAAGTTGTCTCCAGACCAAAGGAAAATTTGTTATCCCTCTCAGAGCCACAGTGACAGTGACATTCATAACATTGTAAATCATGCAACATATTGTATTGTGTAGAAATAAAGCCCTAAGTTGGGGTATTCCTAAAATAATGGGCATATGACGAGGTGTTAGCCTGGTTTGATCCTGAACTTTTGGGAATATCCTAACCCATAGGCTTTACCCTTCATGTGCACCAGGCTAATGTTATAAAATATATGTAGATCAAGTTGTAGGAGAGTGACATTCTTACATCTTCAATAACTCCATAGAAATAAGAAGGGGACCCTGAGGTGGGTAGTTTTCAAACAGCTGTCAAACCTCAGCATTCTCTTACTATTCCTAATTTGAGTTGTTCAGTCTTAATATTTTTTGATTTTTTCTTTTCTTTCTTTCTTTCCACAAGATCGAACTGCCAATCTTCAAGGATTTTGTGGGTCCAACACGAATAGTAATTATTTTTTCGGAATGATTTTTCCTTATTTGGAATCCTTGTATTCATCCGCAATGCGAGTGTATAAATTTGTAGAAATGCATCCTTTTGGTAGCATTACAAATGTGCTTTTTAATGACCCTCAATATGAAAAATTGGATGCTTGTTGTTCTACTAAGTGTGATGAAATGTATTGTAACAAATGCAATCAAAATCTATAAATAAAAAGAAGTGAAATATTTTATTAATTTATTATTAAATTATTTTGCACAGATGGTTTAAGAATTTGAATTAAGATGCATGAATTTTTATTTTTATTATTTGTTGGCTAGCCCTATTGAATTGAATCCAATGTAATGTGTTTGTCCATACAACTTGGTCTTGCATAAGTGCTAATTGTTTATGATTTCAAAATTATGCATTTGACAAACATATTATTCTAGGTTGTCATAAATTATTTTGAGATTTGTTTACATGTGGTCTAGTAGCCACCAAGTGCCTCATGTAAATTAACATTCCCATTACATTTCAATGGTTTTGTTTTAAGTATCTTTTTTTTAAAGTATCGTTACCTTGCTTGGTGGTTGCCCAACGGTTCTTCAATACAGTTATGGCTTGTTATACTCTATATTATTTAAACCCACAATAACTAATTATTGGTAGCACATGGACATTTTGTTATCAATTCAATAATTCTTGTAATTTTGGAAAACACATTATGCTTTTTTGATTATGTATTGTGTTTTACTAATAGATTTTGTTGTTGTTTTAGTTCAATGTTTCTTCCGGGCCAAATGCCCTCATCAAGCATTTCAATGCATTCACCTTGTTGTTTGCTGTCTTTTGGACCTAAAAAATTGTTGACTTTTTAGCCTCAATGGTGTGTTGTGTTATTTCTTAGGTTCAACTATTTTGCAAAAGTATGTTATTTAAAGATATTTATTTAAATGTCTCCTATGGTTTTTCAAAGTTCAATGGGTGTAAGAAAATCAAGGTGTGAGATTCCTAATGCTACCACACAAGGATGGGCTTGTCTAACCTTATGGCCATTGAACAAATGTAAATTATATATTTTATTTGATTTTTTAAATCTAAGTGTTGATTAATTTTGACTCAATGTGAATTTTAAATTCTAAAATGTTGTCATACAAATTCTAAAATCGTTTACTTGTGTTTAAATAGCTTATAGAAGTCATTAAGATTTTACCTTAGTATGTTCTACAATAGTAGATTTTTGTTATACATCACTTTTTTCTTGGTCAAAAGTGGTTCAGTGCCTTTAGTGTGCTTTCACATTTTTCCTAAACTTAATGTGACCATTAAAACATCTCACTCCAAAAATTAGTAAGGGTGCTAATTCACCTTTGCTTATCAAATCACACTCTTGCTTTTGCACCTAAACAAGTAGTTACTACTTCAATCATTTCGACAAAACATTATAGTAAAATCATTAGGCTTGATAAAAAAGGCATTCCCATTGCCTTTTAAGTTTTCACCAACTTGGAAAACATCCATCTGATCACACTTGATACACATGTTCCTATGTAAAGTAAATTTGACAATGCCTTGAATGATACAATCATGTTGATCACAAACATTGATGAGGCTGGAGGTGGGATAAGGCTTAAATTTTAATTATTGACTACCTAAAATGCGAACTATCATTCAAACATGTCTTGTAAAAAAAAATCAATCACATAATAAAAACACATCTACTATAGCTAATGAATGACATGGCTAATCGACAACCTATAGTACAACAATTTGGCTATCATTGACATTTCATAAGTTACATCCAACTAAATGGATGATGACCTAAATATTCATACAGTTCCATCCTTGTACAAAACTTTAGCTTTGGGGCAAAATGATGCCAAATTTTCACCTTTGTTTCAAGTGTATATGTAGTCAACCACCTTCACACCAAAAAAATGCAGCTGCAAACATAACCCTTCTGATCCTGCATTTCAAAATATATAAATGCTATCTTCTTTCCTGAAAAATTTAATATTATCCAAAATTATTTAAAAAAATTCAGTGCACACACATTTGTTTCAAAGAAAATTTAAAAGAAATTAAAATAAAACTTCAAAGTATTTATATGCACAAAGTTCTATAAATTGCAGCCTTTAATTTTCTAGTTTGGTGCAAAATGCACCCAAAAAAGTTAAAAGGAGAATATATTTTTGCAGATTCTCCAAAATCTCCCTAAATTTAATCACACCCCACAAAAGAGTTCACCAGATTTAGACAGGTTGCAGTGTTAAGTCAGGTTTTTCTCCTAGATTTCCTAGGATTTTGAGAGTTTTCCAATAACTTGTCTCCATCAATGCTAAATCCTTTTTGGGATGATCACCACTAGTGCTCCGTCACGAAAATGGAAAAAAAAATAAAAAAAGCTTGATAAACTGAGAACTTTCTTCTTCTTAGACAAAACAATTGACTACACTTGAAGAAAAGAGAAGAAAAGAATGTCCATAACTAATTCTGTACGATAAATAATGCAGGAAGGAATGGAATTTATTGTAGACATGTCTAAGATCTCTGGAGTTTTGCGTTTGCACTTAAACTCCTCATTTCGAGTGCACTTGACACTTACAGAATGTAGCACTCAACAACTTGGACTTGACGTCCATTCAATCCGTGGAACTGAGCTGTAGCACATGGGAATATTGTTCTCCATTATCATCCATTGATCGCTGCTATTGTCCACTGTATGGATGTGCTCATCCCTCCACCCTTTGTGCGTGCAGGTAGAAATATTGAAGTATGATGAGAAATGATCAGCAGTTTCAAGAGCAGACCAGAAAGAAAGAAAGAAAGCGGTCATTTCTTTAACTCAGGTCTTTCCCGGCACCCCCTCCCCCCCCCAAATATAATCATGATCTCTAATAATTCATGCATAACATGATGTCTACGTCATTTTTGAACTTGTCACATGCATGCAGGGATTTGTTTCTCAATTTTGCGATAATATCAAAAATTTGGCGAAAAATTTTACACTGGAAAAAAAAATTTGTCCAAAATGTTCCCGAAATTTTCGAAAAGATCCGAAAATTTTATTGCAAAAATAGCTTCGAAATTTGTCAGGAAATTTTTATTTGGGGCTGGACTCAAGTGCAAAATTTAGTGCTGTAATTTACAATCATCATCTTGAAAGTGCACGCATTGCCCAATACGTCCATTTCATTTGGTAGCCATTCGCAGCAGTAGCGGCAGTAGGCGCAAGCTACGAACGTGCTGATAACAGGTAACACTATCTGTACATTGTGACATCTGTTCGTTACGGACCACGGATGATTGGTACGATGATACGACAACAATAGACTGCTGTAACGCACGTTGCACGTGTGCAGTTCGTATCGAGGCTATTGTTACGATTGAAATCGATTGATAAATATGTGGGTGCGCGTGACCTTATTTACCGACAGGTGCAGAACTTACTACGAAATTGGAACCCGTCAGTATTAGTACTAATACGTAGATATTAGTCGACAAGGATTTAAATTGCTGAATCTACACCTGCACTGATTATGCCGGATATAGCTTGCAAATTGATTAGCCAATTGAAGACCCCCACAAGAGCTGTCGTCCAAGGTTTGTGCATTAACTATGCTACACAAACAGCTGACGTACACGCTTTGACGGACAGCACAATATGCATTTGTGGGGCTGCAGTTCGACGACTTTCCGTTCGCAACAAAAAACGAGGAATATCCTCAACCTCCGGCTGCTGCATTTGGATTTTGCGTTGGCGTAAAAAACGGAGCACGAAGTAGCCTGATTAACTGCATGATGATTCCTACTGCATTGGATTTTTCCGTTGGCGACAAAAGAGTCGCTCTGATCCAATTTGTTTTTCTCTTTTGCAGTTGGACTCCAGGAAATACGCCCCGGGATTCTGTAACTAATATTTAGTAGCCGTGGACTACGACCACGTGTTAATTTATCATATCACTGCCTAATTTTTTAGGGTCGTACATAGGAAAAAATTCTCTTGAAACTTGCATTTTAGGATCAATCAGAGGATATGGAAAAGTTAGCCTCAGCGTTTCCTTTAATGGCGAGTTTACGCCAAATTTCAACCTGAAAAATAATATTTCGACCTAAGCAAAGGAAATTTCAACGAAAAAATGGCCCAAATTCCCCAGACGAAATTATTTTTTGGATGATGGCCACTGTGACTACATCACAAAATTCTTAAAAGAAACCCTGGTTAGCCTCATCAGGCAAGTTGAGTCTTTATTTTGGGGACCAAAAATCATCAAAAGGCGACACAGTTTTCTGAAAATGGAATATTTGGTCACAAGTTTCCTTTTTGAAGAAAATAGATTCACGTACAAGGGTCAGAAAACTGTTCTTTTAAGGGATGGTTTTGCAACATTCATGCTTACTGGCTACAGTTTCAGGGGTTCCTGGAAATAATGTCGGCAGTTAAGTCAAATTTAGCCTATGGATGCTTGCCAACTGGCTCCAACAGTGAGAAATAGAAAACACTGATTAGTCGTTAACAGTGCTCATAATTCCATGTGCAGCAGCAGCAGCCCATCACCAGCTTTGCATAGATCTAGTATGGCTTTTCAAATCACCTCATGTGTTACGTCTCCAATAGATAATCACTTGAGTTTGAACTTTGAAATCTAAAGATGGAATGTGATGATCTTTGTAGCTTCTGCACGTGTGAGAATATGAGATCATCACACGAGAGTTCAAATTCTCCTAATTTCTTCTAAAGATGGAATATCCTTACAGCAGCATGTGAGAGAGATCACATGAGAGTTCAAATTCTCCTAATTTCTTGTAAATATGCACTGTCTTTGCGGCAGAATGTTAGAGAGATTACACGAGTGTGCAAATAAATTTATCAATTAGGGACCTTAATCACGTGTGGCTAGAGCCCACACCTGAGTAGCTCATGATATCTGCATGCACAGAAAAAATGATAGTAGTATGATATAATTGTGAGGCTTGTCACCTCTTTTTATCACAAGAGACCATTCATGTAATTAGTTAGTGGCTTGTCAAAAACCACACTTAGATCTTGCAAAATCTTCACAACATGCAGTCCATCTATCTATTCATTCATACAGCAGCTCCATAGCTGTCTCTTGTATGTGGATTATAACTAAAATGGATCAAACTTTAAAATAGATTGAAGGGAGTTTGATTAAATGGGTCATCTGCACTTTCATCTCAAAGTTCTCTGTGTAAGTTCTTAATGTTCATACTTCAAATCCTCAATCCTACTTATAACTGCAGCTTGATTGCTGCAGTAGCTAGGTCATTGGTACTCTTGTTGTTATTGGGCATCGATATGGCTGTCTTGTGATAAAATTGATCCCCCAGCTGGAGCAGTTCTGCAAATCTATACAATATGCATACTGGGAGTCTGGGACACACATATATGCATGTTATATATTCTGCTGCAACTTTTTGTTTTGATGTTGATCTTAAAGTGCATCAGTGCCCTGAGGTTCAGAACTTGAGAAAGAGAGAGCCAGAGATGCTGGAAACTAACTAATTAAGCTGCTGGTTCAATGTTCTGGATTGATCAAGCAGCTGCAGCTTGGACTTCATTACGCGGGGGCCGGGAGAGAGAAACCTCAGAATTCACATGATCATACAGTTTCTAAGTTCTGATAGAACCATTTTGAATGGAACTGAGATCTGTGCAACTAGCTAGCTAGATCAGAATCATGGCCAAAGACAAAGTTCAACATCACGACGTGCATTTCCCCTTGCAAAATTCAAAAACTGTAGAACTGTGGGGGCTTGCATGACAGCTGCAGTCATGAGTCATGCGTCTTCTTGAGTTTCTTCTGCACATAAGGAAGATGAAGAAACTGGAAAGCTACTGTGCGAGAGGCATGATCAATCATCTGACAGCTGTTGCAAAGTCCGAACACTAGTCTCTTGGCTGCAAACGAAATCGAAGCAGAACTGTCCAAGACAAATGTCATTCATCTTCTAGCTAGCTAGCTAGACAAAGATCTACTAAGAAATTCATTTCTCAGCTGCCTGACTCTTCGAATCTAGTACAAAATTGCAGTAACTAGTATAAAAGAGAATGGAACTGAGATCTGCACCTAACTAGATCAGAATCATGGCCAACGACAAGTTCAACATCACCATCATTTCACACTGCAAAATTCAAAAAATGTAGAGTGGGGGATTTGCATTACAGCTGCAGGTATAAGTCATGTGTTTTCTTGAGTTTCTTCTGTACATAATGAAGATGAAGAAACTGGAAGCCAAGTCAAAGTTTCTGTCCAGAGCAAATATCAATCATCTTCTAGCTAGTAGCTAGCTAGATAAAGGTCTGATGAAACATTCACCTCTGAGTTAGTTGACTCGTCCCTCGCCCTTGGAGATCGTTCTGAAACCGACCTACAGCACTCCCAGGGAAACCTACTTATTGCAAAAAACAATTCTGTGTTTTTCTTCAGATTTTCCAATGTTATGATTTTCCAACCTGCATGAGTCATGACACAAATTCCTCAAGACATGGATCTGTCCAGAGCCCACTTCCCGAAATCCAGCATTGCAGCGAATGGGTACTTCTTCGCATCATGAACTATAGCATACACTTTCGGGTGGAATCACGCATTCCCGTTGTTGTTGGGACCATCTTCATGTGGGCGCAGAGTTTCGCGATCTTCCAGCTGAATACACAAAGCACAGACAGGAATCATCAGCTTATGATCCAGAAAACCCGAAAGACATGAAGAGGAGAATCGTGAATTGAATCATGAGCATTCACACCTGCAATATTGCATCTGCAATTCCAGCTTCAACAACAGTGCCATCTGCTCCTTCTGCAACGTTCGCAGTTTCGGCATGATATTCTGTCCACACCAAACACAGAATATGTGAGCGAAAGAAGTTGCTAATCATCTGCACTCAGTCGCAAACCTTTGAATCTGACATTTTAGGCTGCTGGCCGTGTTTTACTTAGAGAATCTCATCATGGGACCACCCACGAGCTGAAGACAAGCATGAATATCTGGAAAGGCCTCCTGCACTAGGAGCTCCAGCTTGTACATACAATACGACCACTGCGGTTTGAAGGAAGAAATGTATTTACCAAGGGCAGCTTGCTGTGTAATAGTGGCCAGCACATGCAGAATATGACTGAGAAGCATATCTGTAGCCAGACGCGTGTTGTATTCCTCTATAGAATTGTTGTATAACGCTCTGCAGCACAAATCAATCCATCCAGATATTGAAGCATCATGGAGCTCCAGCTGAAGCTCAGAGATTCAGTTTCCACAGAACATGAGTGTGAGTTCACAACCAAAATTCTCAAAGAATCTGATGATGAGCAGCAACATGGATCTTAGATTCTTATACCTCACTCCTGCGCGCCACCCCGGCAAGTTCCTGCGTGCGTAGGGATGCAGAACTACTCCAGGATGAAGAGGAGGCATTGTCACCAATGCGTGGACAATGTGAAACCAACACACGTCAAGCGGCGGCGCCGGCATCTGACCCATCGGTGGTTGCGGCGCCCCGGGGATTGCGGGGATTGGAACCCTAGTGGGAGTCCCTCCAGCTGCTGAGAGCACTGGAGGAGGATTCTCGTCCTCTGCGGCTTCTACTTGCATACCCTCATTAGCTGACCCTGCAGGAAGCTTGTTGAGGTTGGAGTGAGCCATCTTGTTTCTTTCTTGTTTGGGAGTAACTTGACAGCGATGAGATGAGCACGAAAGCTTACGGATATTCCAGCAAGACTAGTAGAGAAGCAAGCTGCAAATCGTTTAGAAGCGAACTTGGCTATCCATCTGTGAAAAACCAAAAGAAAGTACGAGCTCGAGAAACTTTGCGAAATACGAAACCCTGAACGATCAGAAAGGAAGATACGGAAACACAAGCAAAAGAGGTAAATCTAGCGAAAGACTTGTAAGGAAAGAAAGAAGATCGGGGAAACAAACAAAAGAGTCGAGAGAGAAAGACAAAGGAAGCACAAGCAAAGGAGGCAAGAGCGTAAGACGAGCAAGGAAGGAAGGACGATCGGGAAACAAACGGAGTGAAGAGCGACACAGAGAGAGAGAGAGAGAGAGACGAAGGAACGTAAGTACAAAGGAAACAAGAGGAAACAAAGAGGTTTGTGTTTCCCATATAAGTAGGTAAAGTGTACAAGCCATTTGGTTTTACTATTGGTGAACAGGGGTTTCTATTGCTCAATTTTGTCATATCAAAAACTTTGCCCAATTTTTCGAAAAACATTTAGCAAAATTTGTTGAATTTGATTTTTCAGAGAAACAACAAATTTTCCAAAATGTTCCCAATTCCTTTGTCTAAAAATCATTAAAATTGTCAAATATAAAAGCATTGCTGATCAGCATTTATTTTTGGTTTAAAATTTTTTTTTCATCATGGTCATGTCAAAAGGTAAAATCGTTGGGAATATTTTGTTATTGCAATTTCCCCTTTTTCCTGAAATTATTTTCCAACTTTTCAAGATTTTTTGTTTTTTTTTTTTTCCTCAAAAAAGTTTCACCACATTTTGACTGAGTCTTTAGTGCATTGGGACATTTCATAAATTTTCTACTATTTGATCAATTTTGTAAAAACTTATTGCCAATATACTTCAAATCTCTTGTGGGATTCACTCTAAGAATTAATGTTTTTTTCTCTTTTTTTTCCTTTTTTATGATGTTGCCACATTGGCCATCATCCACAACTTATGAGATTTAGCCACATTTGGCTTTACACTAACCACCAAAGTAAAAAATGTATGAATTTTTTTATATACTGGCTATTCAAGTTTGAACAATGTGTAGATTCAACATGGTAGTTGTATATATGTATATATTTCAGCTTTTGCCTTTTTTCTTTGAAGACAAGGAACATTTGAGAGAATATTATTTTTTGAAAACAAGTTTCACCAAATGACCAAAAAATGCCACAAAAAAAAGAGTAGATGCTAGATCATAAATTTGGAAACAATTTATTTTTTCCATCATGGTGTGTAATCAACATAATCATTTGGCAAATGAATTTATTATCTCACATGAAATCTTTGAATGGAAACCTTAATCTCAAGACCCTAATGTCAAAACCTCAATGTCAGTGATAACAAAAGATTTTTTTTATATGGATCTTTTAATGCCATTAAAATAGGAACCAAAATGCATGTAAGTGTATAGAGTTGGAGTGTGGTTCAATATATTTGTAACAAACTAGCACTGTAACAATTCCTTTGATTTTAAAAGAAATTTCTAGTTACAGTAAACTCTTTCTAAACTAATACTGTGTAAACTAATATTCTCTCTAAACTAATATGCGGGCACAGGCCCATGACAGGCTTCATACTTAATCTAATAATTCTCCATAAATTGATATTCAATATTTTTTCCGGTCCCATAACATTTTATAAATTGATATATCATACATATGGCACCAAAAAAGCGATGAAATCAGAGGAAACACCTTCGAAAGTACGGAGTTAGATGCGCTAGAAGAAGCTATGTGCTTCTTTGATCCTTCACAAGGTTCCGTTACCTTCCCCAATGATCCATGACTTTCCACTAACCTCCATGACCTTCCATGTTGCTCTAGCAGGTTCCAGAATGATTTTTGTTACCCCCCATATATTTTGTGTAAACTAATATCCTCCATAAACTAATATCTTCCAGCCGATCCCAAGGATATTAATTTAGAGAGAATTTACTGTATCATCAAGGTCACACTCAAAAAAGTTTGATTATATAGTACCCAGTATATTAGGTCCAACACAAACCAAAACTTCATCAAGGTCACACTCAAAAAAGTTTGATTATATAGTACCCAGTATATTAGGTCTAGCACAAACCAAAACTTCAAAGCTAACACAAGCTCTTTTATATGGATATTTTAATGTGGTCACTATATGAACTCACCCATATTTGGTGGATAATCTTTTTACATGGACCCACAAATATGTTACGAAAAATACATTCCTTACCCAACTGGTAATCTTTTGTTACCCTTTTAATCATGAGTGTTAAATGTTTCAAATTAAACTAACTTGCTTCCTAACAAGTATATATTTGAAATTTAACCTTATATTATTCCAGGCAAAAGTAAATTTTGTGAAGTGGGTAAAAAGAGGGTATATGAGCAAAATCATTCTACAGCACATATGCAATTCCATGTTTTGCAATGCACGTGGTCATGATAAACCTATAAAATTTTATAGTGACTAATGGTTGAACATGTTTTTGTTTGGCATATTTAATGTTCATGACATTAAGTATCTTACAATTTATTTTACCACTTCCTTTTGAAATGCCTTTAAATTTTATGGTGATTTACCATCATAAGCATGCTTTGAATATATTCTAACAACTGTTGATTGGTTTAATGTTGTTTTTATTAACTTTCTTTTGTAGGTTGTTTGAAAATTCTTGGGTTAATTGTTACAATGTGAATTGCACAAGTTATTGTCTTTCTCCGTTTTGAAATGTGTCCCAATTGTGTAGGTATTTTCATTTACCCTACATCTACCTAATTATACCCATGCATGGCATGGGTAAAATAAATAATGAAATATATCTCTTAACTTGTTTTATTTTTTGAAATAGTAAACATCCTTCCTTTACCTCTCTTGCTACTTGGATTGATAATTTTGCAAAGCTTAGTATTATCCTTACCTTAAATACCCAGCTTGGAAAGTTTAAATATACATGTATCCATTTTCATCTACTTCTCACCAATTTTGTAAAAGTTAAACATTTATGCAAATAGATTCAATTGAAATACATATGAAAGATGTTGTTCTTCATTTTTTTTATAATAAAATCAATTTTATTCATATATTAATCATTGCGTTATAATATTTTCTACTTTCAATTCACCACAATCTCCTTATGACTATTTGTCACTTTTTGTGATAACGAACCAAAATTATTTACTTTACCATGCTTTTGCCTTTGCCAATTTACAACCTGGTGAATATTAAATAATTTTAATCAATTATTGAGTTTTCACCTAGTTATCAAGTTGGTTATCAATTTCTAAACACTTATACAAAATAAATAAATAAAAAATAAATAATAATACTTATACTTTTAATTTTCTTAAAACCTTGTAATCAGCTAATAATTGACATGATAACAAATGGGTGTTGATTGGTTATTGTATAATCTATCCTTATGCATAACTAACAAATATTATTAATTTTAAAAATATTAGTATCAATAACCTATGTGGTTTTAATTATTTTTATAAAACAACCTACATGGTGGTTCTAAAAAGCAAAACTGGCCAACATTCTAAAAATTGGAAAAAAAATGTTTTAGAGGGTTTTTAATCACCAAATTTCACCCAAAAACTTAATGAAGTCATCTGATTTTGGAATTTTTTTTTTTTCAAAATTTCTATGTCATGTTCCAGTAGGTAGTGTAACATAGAAGGATGTTTTTAAAAAAAACTTTGGCTAAATCTTTTCATGGAAAAATGCCACTTCAATATGTCACAAACTAAAAAAAAAGCAAACCTTGGTATCAATGTCATATTAGGAGTTGGATTGTTTTGGTAACTAAATGAAAGCAGATCCATCCACACCCAATATGATTTTGAGCCTCTCTACATGTATCTAGTGTTGGGTTACTATAGCAATTTTAATACATTAGCCAAGCCAGGGTGAAATTCAAAATTCAAAAAATGTATCAGATGGGTGAAGGTATATAAATTTCAACAAATTTCCAAACTATGAACAAGGGTATGTAGCCTTTCCAAAATTATTGTTCTAAATAGGCTAAAAGTAAAATTACTCAAATTACCCTAAATTTTAGCAAAATTAATCGAATTTACACCTTTAAAAAAATTCTTCCAAAATTTGACCAAAATATCACAAAAATTGAAAAAAATGTGTTTCAAAATTTTTTTATCGAAAATTTGGCCAAAATGTCACAAAATTGAAAAAACAATCTGCTAGGAGTCTTCTCTTCACAGAATTTTCAGCCAGACTGCGTTGTACCCTTAGGAATTTGAAAGATTCTCTCAGCATGTTCCTTCTAAATGCCATCAGTGCTCTAGGTGTGGGAAGAAGGATCCACACTCCACTCCACCCTCACATGAACCCAAAAAGCCCACAGCCCTTTGGCTTTACCAAGCTTCAAGACCGCAATCAGATTTTACTAAAAATTCTCTTCATACCTTTGTGGATATCAGGTGGGTACCCGCCAGGTATCACAGTAAGTAATGACACTAGCATTTTGGAAAGTGAATTGCCTGCAATTTATGGGCATTTAACTTTTCAAACTGCACAACAAGTTTTTACACTCTGGAAAATGCTCTCTAAGTACTCTTTAAAATATCAAGGAGGTCTTTATGCCAATAGTAAAGCTCTGGGTTGGTCATAAAACAAGGGGCTTACGGCCAGGTAGTAATTTTGGGAATGTTATACACCCATGGGCCTTACCAACCATATAGCACAAGGTGCACCTTATCATAAGCCTAAACATACAGAGATCAGAAGGTTATAGGAGTGAGACAGATCTTACACCTACAATTTAGGAACATGACAAATGTCGTGACACCTATAAGTAGGTATGAGATCCCTTGCTCCAAAATAGTACATTGCATTAATGCAATAGTCTTTTTGCAATTCACATGCAATTTTTTGGAGTGAACTTTTGGGTGTCTATTCAATTTTTATCTTCATTTGGCTGACAATCATTTTTACATTGGTTTGCTTATTAAGTGTCCAAGTGCAAAACCCTCTCTAATTGGTGTAAACTTGTCAAATCAGGTTCTCAAAAGCACCAATACAACATAAAAATGGAAAAAGAGAAAGAAAAAATGTAAGTCCTATTTGAATTGCTAAATTGCTTAACCCCATCTCTAGGAATGGAAGTAAACATTTGACCATGCAAATGAATGACAATGTCCAACAATATAAATTGTAATATATCGAATGATGAGATACTTAAATAGTTTGATGCTAAAAGACTGCTGCAAAATACATGAGTTTCTTCGATGCTGGATTATTTCAGCCAAAAGTTGTGATTATAAGTAGCAAGTCAGTGCATCTTCATGGCAGTTGGGCATTCATGGTGTTTCCTTTGTTGGTGTGCAAAATTGTACCAAAAGAGCAAATGATACAAACCACAAGTATATATGCATGTAAAAATTTGATGCAATGAGAAGTTGATAAGTAGGCTGAATTTTATGGTTAAGGATTAATTTTAATTAGTTGTTGAACTTCATACCTTTACAAACACTTGTTTTAATTTAAATTTTAGCATTGAAGAGTGCGTACATGAAATTGGACCTGATTTTTGAACTGGCATGGAGCTTCTTGAATTTGAAACAATATTTAAGATCCAAAACCAAAGGCTTTAAAAATTGGAAGAACCATGTTGAAACCCTCAATGTTTAGGAAACCTCCAAATAAATTTTGAATGTCAAAAGTGGGACTGGAGATTCTCTTCAAAGAAAGAACCACACAACACTACACCAAACCGTCACCAGAGGTTAGAATATATATATTGGCATATAACTGGTGAAGGTCAAAATTTGAAAGACCCAGCCCCAGCTTGACTTTGCAAAAATTTTAACCAGCAACCAACCAGTTGTTCTTTCATGAAACCCTAAAACATTAAACCCTAAACCCTTTGAGGTTTTTGGAATACCTGAAGCAGGTGATTCTTTGATTCGATTTTTTTTCAAATACCCAGACCTTGCCAATTCTTTGATTCTGTTTTCTTAAAAAGGTACCCAGAACAGGCAGTTCTTTGATCAAAGAACTGCCCAACACTGGAAATTATGGTCCACCTTCTGTCCGTGTGCTGGTGAGTCTTGGTTCACCGTGGGTCTATATCTGCTGGCAGACTCAAGGGAAGAGATGCAATGCTGGAAGAAGAGACCAAACCATGAGCATGGACATCAGTGTTATTTTTTCCTGGTGAAATTTCGCCATTTTTAGACAAAGAAATTCGGAAAATTATGTTTTTCAAGTGTGAATTTGACTAATTTTGTTATTTTGGGGTGAAATTTCGCCAAAATTTTGATTCCCAAAAAATGAAAAAAAAACACTGATGGACATGCAAAGTGTTGTCCACAACTCAAGCTCTACCCAGAATAGAGATCTGCTTTGTTTTTTTCCCTTTTCTTCTGTTGATACCCATTGGGGATCACAGGGAAAAAAAATAAAAATGGGGAGTTTTCTTGAAAAATTGGAATGGCTGCTGGAGCAGACATTCTGTTTCTGGAGATGTCCCCTCCCAAACAGCTAGGTAACTTGGGATCCAAGTAAGCTACAAAAATTGGAGCGGATCTTTCAAAAAAAATGCAAATAAATCATAGATGAAGATGAGGACAATTGCATGTTCTTAGAATGATTATCCCCATTTCTAGTTTAGTAGAGTTTCATAAAAGCTTTATCAGACGTCTGGAGCTATGATTGTATATTCATCAGTAAAGTACAACAGACCTATATAGTTGTTATGTTCAAATCCTTCAAATTATGGGATGTTAATCATGATGAAGCATGGCATTCAAATAATTTGGAGCGTGGGTATTTTTTTCAATTCTGTGGCTGTAAATACTTGGTGAATTTTGCAAAAAACCAGAAAGTTAATGAAAACTGTACTGCAAAAACAGACTTGTCTAGAATTTCCTCCAAAAACATTTGCCAGCTGGTTGCAAAAATTTGCCACAGAAATCAAAATCTGATTGGGAGTACAAACCATTGTTGGAGGCTCTTTGAATTTTTAAAGAACTGCTGGTTGGTTTTTGAAATGTTGCAGACTCAAAGGACCACCAGTTCCTCTTCTTTGAAAAAATTTTAAATTAAAGAACCAGTGATTTTCATGAAAGTATTGGCAAAGAACTTGGGATTCTTTTGTCTGGTTTGGTCACTTTTTCAGATTTGTAGAGAACCATGATTACATACCAATACAGGTTCTTTGATTTTTTTATAACTGACAAGTAAATGTCGATATACCCAGGAGGATAACTGGTGGGTATTTTCCCCTGATTTTAAGAACCACCCAACACAGGTGCAAACTATCGATTAAAAGAATTTTTGTGAAGAGTGTGAGATCAAACTTTTGTGGCAGTTGAAGGGTGAAAGAAAATAAGAAGAACTTGGGTCAATAAAGTCGTCTCCAGGCCAAAGGAAAATTTGTTATCCCTCTCGCAGCCACAGTGACATTGTAAATCATGCAGCATATTGTGTTGTGTAGGGTAAAGCTCTAAGTTGGGGTATTCCTAAAATATTGGGCATATGACGAGTGCTAGCCAGTTTTGATCCAGTTTTGGGCGGTTCCCAAACTCTCACCCAGTTCTCGAACTGGCTCTCGGGTCGGTTTTTGAAATGAGAATCGGTTGAGACTTGTACATGTGAGAACTAGATAGAGAACCGAATCCAAGTTCTGAGATGTACAATAACCGATCATGAGAATCGCCTACCATGTTGTTTTCAAAAAGTTGGAGAACGGAACAGGTTCTCTGCTGGACCCTAGATTCTCTCAAAGGTAGGGATGCACTTAGGTCTCATAAACGAGAGTTGGTGTAAATAGGAAGGGCCTGACAGGCGGCGTAAGGCGGCTTAAGTAAAGTATAATTCATGACAGCTCCTACTGGCCTACCTCATTATTACAACACTTTTCCTCATTAAATTCTCCCTCTACCTCGCTCCATTACTCCCCTGGGGTTTCACTGTTCATTTGTTTCCAGTTCCCAGCAACCCTCTCCCCTCTGCAGCAAAGCAAGCAACCTACACCACTCACCGATAAGACTTCCCCTTCTCCTCCTCCACATCTCCCCCGCCCCCAAACACACAACTCTCCTTCATTCTAATTGGGAATGATAATTTGGAAAGGAAAGAAAATGAAAGAAAATTTTTTTAAAAAAAATTTCTCCCTTTTTTACTTCCTTGCATTTTGCATTAGATAACTGGATTGGGAGAACCAGGTTTAAAGCCGGTTGTTATTTTATTTGTGATAACCGATATGTCTAAGAATCGAACAAAATGAAAAAAATTAAAATTTTGATAGGGTCCAGTCCAGTTCTCACTGACTGTAAAAAAAATAAAATTCAAGACCCATTCCCAAAATTTGGTGAGAACTGCCCAACACTGGTTTGATCCTGAACTTTTGAGAATATCATAACCCATGAGTTTTACCCTTCAATGTGCACCAGGCAAATGTTATAAAATATATGTAGTTCACAAGTTGTAGGAGAATGGCCTTCTTACACCCACTCTGTAAGATCACTCCTCTTTTCTAAGAGAGATATTCATGATCAAAGATGACTGCCAATTACACTACAAAAAATTTCCAACTGCTTGTCACTTATTGCCACTGAACCCACTCAGGGTTCTCTTTTCAATTCTGTGACATAAAGAGTTTTTGGATCTTCGGAAATCTAGCAAAATTAGTTGAGTTTAGACTATTAGAAAAAACAATCCCAATTTTTGTGTCAACATGGCAACAAAACATTCGGCCAAACAACACTTATTCCAATGAAGCTGGACAAGCAACAATAAGACTATCTCCAAGAAACAGGTATCTAAAGGTCAGGCTGTTGAGGGAGTTTAGAGGTGTGGAAGTCGGAGGTAGGCAAAACTTCAGATGATTCCACAGTACAAATTGTCCCTGCATTCATTGTCATCATACAGGGAACTTTTGATGAGGTAGTTTAATGTACATTGTAACTCATGTTATGTCACCCCTCACCAAACTACTTCAATGCTAACATTGGAAACTCTTAGGTTTGTTACAGAGTACATGTCTCATGGATTATTGAGAGTTTAGGATGCCCTAGCCATCATGGCCTGACCACCAACAATCTTGGTCAGTTCTGGGTTCTAATCCAGTGTTTCCAAGATAAGTTTTGGGGAACTTGGAAATTGCAAACTTTACATTCTAGAGTGTAGAGAATTGTCACTAGAACAGAACAAAAGAATTGGCCACTGGTTAAAACCAGTGTGGGAAGGGTATTTCTTTTGTCATGGGGTATTCATTGGGTATCAGATCGAATATCTATGCATACATGCCTGTCAGGTTTCACACCAGTGTTGGGCTGGTATCAAAACTTATGCACCAAGTCAGGGTATCAATATTTTTATTAAAAAAGTTTAATAGGTTCTCATGATGTTAATCCTAATAAATTTAA
>Ga0116231_10005566_pt1 | contig 24718 bp, 19 predicted proteins | sample S1TSphgellanicum_2_FD_89695 | JGI IMG/M metagenome (GOLD analysis project Ga0116231, IMG submission 89695) | Host-associated microbial communities from peat moss isolated from Minnesota, USA - S1T2_Fd - Sphagnum magellanicum MG | ecosystem: Host-associated > Plants > Peat moss > Unclassified...
CCTAATGACTTAAAGCAATGTTTAAACATAATGATTTAAAATAATGGTTAAACATAATGACTAAATTTAGTGACTTAATGTAATGGTTAAACATAATGGTTAAACCTAGTCGTTAAATTTAGTGATTTAAAATGGTCAAATTTAATGGCTAAACTTGGTGAATTAAAATAATGACTAATATTAGTTGTTAAACTTAGTGATTTAAAGTAATGACTAAACATAATGACTAAACCTATGTTATACCTAGTGGTTAAATTTAGAATATACATCATGGCCAAATTTAATGGTCCAATTTAGGTTAAACATAATGACTAAAATTAGGTGGATAATATGTAGGTAAGTGGGTAGGTATGTAAATAGGTAAATAAGAAGATATAAGTAGATAGGTAGGTAAGTAAGTAATTAACTAAATAAGTAGGTTGATGAGTAAATAAGAAATAGATATATAAGGTAGTAAACCATGTCGTATTTGACTAAAGATCATTGGTTATCTTGACTAAATGTTCAATTTGATTAAAGACCATTGGTCATTTTGACTAAAGATCATTAGCCATGTTGATTAATTATTCAATTTGATTAAAGACTACTGGCCATTTTGATTAAAGTTGTACAACTTGACTATGTGTATTTAGTCAAATAAATTGATATAGCCAATTTGATTAGTCAACAAATACATGTGTCATTCAAACCTTTGGCTTTTAGTCAAATGCACATGTCCATTAGTAAAAAATAACAAGTTAGTTAATTTGAACCTCTTAAAAAATCATGATTTGTAGTAATGTTATCACCCATAATTAAACATTTCTTTTTTGTTTCCCAATTTGTTGTTTTTGCAATATTTAAATTAGAAAACTTGACCAAAACCTCTATTATCCACCTACATGCCTTGTCAACATGAGACCCATTAAAAGCATTTTTAAGAATATAAAAAATAATAAAGCTCTTAAAGTTTGCTAAGGTTTTGCCATTTGCAAGGACATGTCACAGAACAACCCACATTGTTTGAAATAGGCCACACAAAACCCTTTAGCTGATGAGGTAAAACATATGGATAAATTTCCATAATCCACAAATTGAAATTAATATGATAGTTGAACATTCACACACATATGAAAAACCCCTACATAAATTGACAAAATTGAACACCAAATCAATGAACAATTGTTAAAATATAAATAGATAACAACCCTTCCTGTATTATTACAAGGATTCAATTTTCAATTCAACTAGTAGTTAGATAAACCGTACATCATCCACAAGGTTTGACACTTGATTTTCTTGCATTTGATCATAATGATGTAATGAAACATGGAATGACATACACAACATGATCTTGAAGTTGTTAAAAAAAACACATATATTTACTCTCTTCATTGTTAGTAAAAAATTCGAAGTAGAAAAAGAAATATCTTGTCTTTTAAAATAAGTGCATGATACAAATTAACAATTGCATCTTTGAAATCTTACCCTTTAAAATTTTGTCATGTTATTATGGACATGGAACAAATTCTATAATAAATTTAGGCATAAAACTTATATTACTAAAATTTTCAATGAAAACACAAAGGAAGCTTCATATATAATTGCAACCTATAAACTGCCATAGATGTAAACAAATGATTTCATCATTGTTTTAGAAACTACTTTAAAACAAATCCCTATAAACTTTCTTACTATAATAATTCAAAATTTTAACATATACATGTTAACAAATACACCTTACTAGTCAACAACATTATGAAACTATATGCATAAACATAAAATTCAAATTGTTTTCTTTGCAAATACAGCCCTTAATAATACACAAATGGATTATACATGGACTAATGCATCAACAAGATAATGTCATGATGGATCAATAGGAGCTTACTGGGCACATCATAAATCTATAATGCATTCAAATTACCTAACTGTGTTACTGAATTATCTTACCATAAATTGAATACACAATTCAATATACAACATATCGATCTACATCTTCATTTTTCAATCCCTAAATGGGCAAGGCCCAGTCGTCTCTGATGGCTTGTTATCATTAAAAACTCAACTAAATTACACAAACTGATTCACGCAGGGGCCTGACGGCGCACGCCAATAGGGTATATGTAGTGTATATTTTCCCTTGGGTTTTAGCCTGAACTTTCCAATGAAAAAATTTAAAATCTTCAATGATTCTTCAACGCGTTTTTTAATCACGTCTCAAGTCCAGAAGTCGAGGTCTCATTCACGCGAGCAGCTTGCGACGTGGTCTACCAGCCTCAGATAGAGGCTCGGGAAGTAGTTTCAGGTCAGGTTCGGGACCACGTCCTGGGCTCCGATTATTCCAATATTCAGGTTCGGGTTCACCAGAACCAAATATCAGGCTTTAAGATCAAGTTCGTCATTTTCAGGAGCTGAATCTCGGGAGCAGGTTCGGAAGTTAGGGTTGGTCGTCGAGCCCGAGCGACAAGAAAGATATTAAGACGAACACGCATTTGCCCGTTGTCTGTTTTGTTTCGAAAGCCGCGGGTTTGCTGCGATCGTCGAGCGGCCCAGTTCCTCCATCGAAGCACGACCTTTGCGTTGTTGCTGGCAATTCTGGATGCTGAGAGATTGAGCGAGTGAGTAGAGAGAGTAGAGGTAAAGAGGCAGCCATGTCATGGCAGGCGTATGTTGATGACCACTTGATGTGTGAAATACCAGGAGGGCACACCCTGACTGCCGCTGCGATCATCGGGCAGGATGGACAAGTGTGGGCGCAGAGTGGAAGCTTCCCAGAAGTGCGTCGATTTTTGTTTATTTACCCTTCCTGACCTTGCTTTGACAAGCTTGTGGTTTTGTCTGTATATGCAAGCCGAGTTTTGGTCCTGATTATCAGACAGAGGACACAATCTGATGTGTGTATAATGTCTACACGAATCTGAAGATTTCTGGTTTCGATACTGGTTGTGTGTCGTGACCCGCCAATCTGGAAGCGTTGAACTTGAAGTTGTTTCCATTTCGGTGGTGTAGTTTTTAGTGAGAATCTGAGGATAGGTGGTTTGTGCAAGGTTGTTAGAGTGGGAGTAATGGTGAGTAGCTTTGCCAGATGTTCGTTATTGATCTGAAGTAGAGTTTGTATGATCTTGAAATGGAGTGAGGGTTTATTGTTTATGTGTGCAGGCAACTCTGACAGAGATTGCAAACATTGTTGGAGGCTTTGAGGAGAACAGCACTCTCCCACAGCACGGGCTGTTTCTCGGCGGTGTCAAATATATGGTGATCCAGGGCGATCCGGGTGCTGTGATACGCGGAAAGAAGGTAATGTATCTTTTGGATTCTAACCATGTATATATGACCGGCTTTCCCTGGACTGAAGAGCATGATTATCTTCTTCTGGAAGCAAGCTGATCGCATGGAGAAACCCCTTCATGTACGTATTTTTAAAGCTTTCTTGCCCCATGTCTGGCTCATGTTTTGCTCGCGGTTTGCAGGGGCAAGGTGGGGTGACTGTGAAGAAAACCAACAGTGCTCTCGTGTTTGGGATCTATGACGAACCCGTCACCCCTGGGGAGTGCAATATGGTGGTGGAGAGGCTTGGGGATTATCTTGTGGAGCAAGGCATTTGAAGTTGTATCATCTACCTATTGTCTTGGCCATCCCACTATGGAGGTTTATAGCACATGTCAGTTCAAGCTTTTTAGGCTTGGATTTTGAAATCCTTACCTAGGTATCTCACCTATCTGGTGGATTTTTCTGGATGGGAAGGGAATTGGGAGCACCTTAGCTGTAGTGAGCTGGGCTTGCACATTGAAAGGTCTAGAAATCTCAGCTGCTTCTCACCTTGTTATGTACAAATGTTTGTGCTGTTGGGTTACCTATGATGTGAAAGAGATAAAAAAACTGTTTCATGAAAGCCCTCCATTAGTTCGGTTGTTGTTCAGAAATGCTTGTTTCCTGGATTGGAAGTAAAAACCTTTGGGGTTATTTGTGTATGAATGTAAGAGGAACAATATTGTTTCTGTCTTGGATTTCTGCCTTTTTCTCAGTCAGGGATGACTTGTGTGTTTGATCACCTTAGTTTAGCCAGGAAATTGCTTTTATGCTGATGTAATTGGGCAGGTCTACATTTGATGTGCTGATATTAGAGTCATCCTGTCTTTAGCCTTAATTTCATTCTTTGTCCCTAGTTCCTCCCCAAATGAGGGTTATCTGTAAATTGGATGAAATTTAGAAAAATAAATCAATACCCTGATGAAGTTCGAAGGATTTGAAGGCTGGGGCAAAAAAAAACGGAAAAGGGATGCAGCATTAAACAGCAGTTTGGCCTTAGTGCCAAGGGAAATTAAAAACTCAGCATGAAACTCCTTTGAGCACAAATTTTGGTGCTAAAAGGAGTTTCAGGTCCCATTCTATGCCAGTGCATTATTTTTGTACATTTTTGTGTTGGTTTTTGTATCTCAACCTGTGTTTACCCAAAACACAGGTGATCAAACGACTTTGTGAATTTCTCTATTATTTTACCAGTTTTATGCACCAACTTCAGTGTGCATCTTTACTAGTCAAATATATGGCTGATGTAGTTTTACTTCTGGAGAATGAATTCAATGTTGGACCTTCATTATTAGTTATGGTGCTTCAACTGGATGTTCAGGGGAGACTTGAGGTTATACTGAAGTGGGGTCTGTTGTAGGAAAGTGGCGAGTAAGAAGTTTACGAGCTGAGTATTTGTGTTCATTAATGTTTTGCGATGGATGCAATGCAGATAAGATTGAAGCCACAACTCTATGAGTGTCATACTGTCATTTGCACAGAGATTTGTGCATAGATGTTTGAAGGATTTTCACTCCTGTCAAACTCAAAAGTTTCATGGATTGAAACTTTGGCATGAACAAGCTCAGGAGTGGGAATGGGGCACTTGCTACAGACAAGAAGAATTTTTTGGGAAGAGAACCACAATGCTTCAAGGTCTTGATGGAGAGACATTGATGCAGTTGGCCTTCAGCATTGGATGACAATTGATTTCTTTTATAATGGACCCTACAAAGGTTGCACTGTTTTGGTTGTTAGTTGTTTCCTCCTAGAAACTAAGGGACTCTTAGGCCCATTTTGACAAGCAATTAGAACTCAAGGAAAGCACTTAACCTTGTTGAGACTTCCAGATACTTGTGAGAGAACAGATTTAGGAGAAAACAGCTATGCTGCAACTGGCTTATGAAGTTATGGCTCACTTCATTTCATTGACTACAAGCTAATCATCAGCTTCTGGTGCATTCAGCACCAAGGAAAACAGAGAATGCAAACGCACATTCCATGTTTCACCAGGACAGACCCTTCTGAAGATTGCATATGCTAACAACATGGGATCTAGTCTGAAGTTAAGCAGCATCTAGAGAGAGTTCTGCTGCTGAAAGTATTTGTGAGACTGGCTTCGAAGGTGACTTTCTCCATTGGCTGCAGAGTCAATAGTGGCATTTCTTCACTATGCCAAATCCACTACTTGTACACAAAACTAAACTGTTCCCAAATGGAATTCAAAGAACTCAACACAAAGCACTGCAGAGTTTAGTGTGTTCTTCAGCAAACTTGCTCAACCCACAGAAGCAAAAGCGGGTTCTTGCAGCAATCCTACTTAACACAGGACCCATCCCTTACACAATGGGTTAGAGAGGTGAAACTCAATGTGAACTAACAATCTAGTGGACCTTACCTATGTACTGACCATCTGCTTACCTAGTAGCCACCTATTATCTGCCTTACCAACAGGACCCATCTTTTAGACCGTGGGTTAGAGAGGTTAAACCCAACATCAACTAACAACCCAGTAGCCTTACCTATGTACTAACCATCTACTTACCAATCAGTCACCTATCATAAATAGAAAGGACAAGGATTGTGGTTTTGGATGGAGATAAAACATCAAACTGCTTATTGTTTCTGCTATTGCAAACTCTGAAATGTTTGATAGACTTTTGTTAAAATTCCAAAACATAGGGAAAATTGTGTATGGGAAATTGGGTTACCATTCTAAGCAACAAGGGAAGTTATCATGGTTGCACATGATGTTAGGTTACAAGAGAAAGGTTTTCATTCTATTGACAATATATTTTGGGACCCATTTAAAAATCAATCAAACTTGTCATGGAACAAGGGTGAATAGATATATCAAAAAAAGGACAATTTGGCATAAATCCTTGGAAAGGATTTTTGGGAAAGGGAAGTCTGAAATGTTTCAAAGATAACAAAATCAAATATGTTGACCCGTAATATCAAGGTCAATATTATTTTGACCTTGAGGAAATATTCATATTCCTAGAATACCAAAAAGTGCAAATCATGGTTCCAATCCACTTGACCATTTGAATGGCTATTTCACAAATGCATAATGATGGCTTTTAGGGCCTTTGAACCTATAATGGCAAAATTGGCCACTAGAGGTTGATTTTGCAAATAACATTAGAGTTAATGGATGATAACATCTATTAGATTTTGATGAAGCGGGCCAATTATTGATCCATTCTCCTCTCAAATAGTTTAAGGTAGTGGGTGGAACTTTGGTTTCATTCTCCATTTCCATAGTTTGATGTTTTTAGTTTGTTGTTAAGCTTTGTAATAGGACTCCATATATAATGAACCTATCATGCAATAAGTTAATGTATTGATGTTATTGTAAAACCTTTACAAGGGAAGGAGTTATATGTATTTGGTAATGTCCATAAGGTGAGGTCTTTAACTATTAGTAGGCACAAATTTTACATCATAATTGTTCTCTTCCTACGTAAAACAATACAAATTGTGTTATCAATAGTACTTTCAACAATTATATTTTTTGTTTCAACTCATTCAAAATCATATGTAGAATGTATTCACACCTTTTTCTTATTACAATTATTGTTCCATTAATTCCTAGATTTTGAATTATCCTATATAAGTAGAATCTGTGATCAGAATTTAGTTATTCATTTCAAAAAACACAACAATTTCAGAATATATTCACTATTTACTCATCAATTTTTTACTACTCTCTTTACTTAAAATTGAGCATATCAAACATTTGTTGTGTAAAGTATAGAAATTGAAGATGAAAAACTTTAAAAAATTATGGTTCATAGTCCAATAGAATTCTAAACTTCATATTGTGTCTCTATTCTATTTCTAGCAACTCTTTAAGTCTACCTCTATGTGTAAAACAATACAATCTCCCAACTTTCATCAAAATCCAAAACTACATCTTAAGTATTTTCCTTTTAAAAGTAATTTGAAAATCAAATTGATCAAAGCTCTTAGTCATGTCCAACTAATTAAATGTCTCCATCCTAGCTTATTAAACCTTTGCCATTCACCAAGTAACATTACCCTCCCTCCATTTCGAATTCTATTTTCGAAATCCTTGTTATAGTTAAAATGTTTTTTGCTTTAGGTCATTGTGTTAATCATCTATGGTTTGATCTATTCATCTTGAGTTGCTGATACTTTTATCTATAATTCAATTTGTGTTTTGGTGATATCTTTAACTATTACACTCATTTTAAAAATTGGAACTTTAGGCAATGGTTATGTTGACCTTGTTATATTTCCTCATATATGTGCTCTACATGGCTCCCTCTATTCACCAATGTCATTAGCTATAAACTTTGTCCCTTGTGTAGGAATTTTTTGTACATGTTCCTCAACCTTTTTATTTTGGGGATCGTGTTTTCCTCCTTTGAGATCATGTGGTTCTTCCTTTCGTTCCACTACACTTAGCCGCCTTTGTCTCATGTGCTAGACTAGATAGCTTTGAACTATTTAGATTCATGTACATAAAGTTTGGAAAAGCTTTTTTGAAGGTAGACAAATGTTTTGATACCCTTCCTCATCTATAATGTGTGCAACCAAGTTTTACATTTCTTCCTTTAATTGTGCTTTTCTAATTCCCACCACTCATCAAGTTCAACATTAAAATCTTCCGCATGTTGTTTAATATGTAATATGGTGTAATATTGTACCAAATCGTCATACTCCAATCTGTTGTTGACATACACATGGTCCAAATCCTTGTACTTTTCTAGTAAGTCATCCAACCTTGTCTTGGTTTTTAAGATCTCCTTCTGTAGTGTTAACACTTCCAAGACTACCTTCTCTTCCTCCTTTTTTGCCTTTTGTTGGCAGAATTCCTTTCTTGCAATCATAGACTTCATTTGTAGAATATGTATAGACATCTTGTCAATTATATTTGTCTTGGTCTCTTGGTTTTGCAGCCAAAGTTCTTTTTTTTCCTTTCCAATACCTCCTTTTTATATTTAAACTCCTTCAAAATCTTTTGGTATTGTTGTTTTATTTCTTCCGATCTTTTTATTTCTTCCTTAGGTCCTACCATTCCTTCTATTGGTTGTCATCTCAACCAACTTCTTTTCATCTCTTTATTTTCTATGGTCAATTCCAATATTTTAACATTCACCCTCTTTTCCATTTCCATTCTTTATATTCCTCATGGCCTTCATGTTCCTTCTATACTTGTGGAAACAATCCTTGTTTCTCTCTTTCCACTATGGTTAATCTGATTTTTAATGATCACACTAAACCCAAATTACCCATCTTTAGGTTGAGCTATTGCTTAAAACATTTTAATAGTTTTGTTGCTTTTTAGGGCATCAGATGCCATATCTTTTATAAACTTGGGTGTAAGGTCATGTGGTGTTTTTTCCTTAGATCCATCCCCTAATGACACCATTTTATCACACATCTAGAACTCCTAATCAATCTTTAAGGTTTTCCCTCTACTAACCTTAGTCTATTTGTGACATTAATATTGCAGTAAGGATGTTATTTGGTGTGTGGGAACATGAACGTGAATAGGACTGAATCTTTTTTAAAATAATTTATTGACATTGAAAGAATATTATGAAAATATTCTTTGACACATGGCATAAAATATATCATGACGCGGAGGAATATTTGACCACATGTATATGGATGAACGATAATTATGGATGAAACATAACAATGAATAAAAAAGATGGATGAAAACTAAAATGGATTAACAAAATAAAAGGGACAAAAAATTAAAATGGAAAAGCAAAATAAAATGGATGAAAAATTAAAATGAATGAACACAACCTATTCGCAACCAATAGTTATGTGCCAATGTAAATTCTACCTCTTCACAACCAAAAGGTTTGTGTCAACTGAAACACTACATGTTCATCTCCAAGAAGTATGTTCCCATTGGGAATTGAAACAATATGAGGCCGCACATTTTCAATACCATTTCACACTATTTTTTATTTGAATTCAATCTATCAAACCTTTTACGTCTAATATCATTCTTACCACTTGAAGAAGAAAATTGCATTCTTTTCCCATTTCCACCGAAACTTACTAGCTCCATCTTTTCCATAGCTACCATCCATTTGCAATTGTTACAAATCTATTTTCCAATGGAAAAACAAAAATGTATAGAAATGGTCACACCAAACACCTTGGAAACTATGATTGAATACACATTAATTTAAAAAATACTAAATAGAATATGCGAAATGACAATAAAACATTTGGAGAGATCCAACTTTGATAAACCCCCTAAAGAATTTCCTAGAAATCAGAACATGGGGAACAAAGTGGAAAAGGAAAATTAACAAAACAATTGAATGGGCAACATGGTGATGGGCGAATGCAAAAATGGAGAAAAAAAGTCTTACATTGCTCAAAGAAATTGTAACATTCCAAAGGAGGATATGGAAGACTACCGTAATGCCACGAAAGGTTCGTTAATGAATTCGGGCTGGAGGCCGAAACGATCTTTTATTGGGCAAATAAATGACTTTTGGACTTCTGTAACGAACGTTTTCCCCCAAAACCGGACCTTTTGGTGCCAAAAAAAGCTTCGCGCTGTCACGCGTGTAACAAACCTTTTTTGCTTCGTTTCCGGGGGGGGGTCGACCTTGTACTGATTAGCAAGGCCTAGCAACATCAAAACAAAAAAAAATGGAAATTGGCTTGGACCTGTAATGGACCTTTTTGGCAGATTACTGGACCTTTCCCTTGAAAACAATGCATTTCCTGCAGCACTGATGGACCTTTTCCAAAAAATTCCTCAAGATTAATTAAATTGATCGTTACAGCCCGCCCGAACCTTTCGTGGCACTATGGTACCATTGGGCAATGTTTACACATGCCATGGAATTCTTTCAGGAATGTGCAAGTTTGAAAAAACTAATTCCAAAACATTTCTTCACAAGTTTATTGTAGGATTTGTTGATATAGGACTTGGTTTCCCTTGGCAACTTCTTATCAACAAAATTTATGAAACCCAGTAGACGATTTTATGCAACTCCAAGCAAGCGAACTTGGGTGCCACAAGATTTAAAGAACAAAATGTTAAAACAACCTGTGAATTGTCGGATGATATGTTTCACCTTGAAACCATGAAATGTTTACGATAGTAAAAAAAAAGACGTCTTAACAATCGAAGAAGAAACCAAAATACCGTTCTTTGTAGTAATAAATGGTTCATTAGAAGTTTTGATATGAATTATGGCTAAAGTTGAACAAAAATTTTGCTTCCTAAAAAATCCAAGAATTCTTCAAAATTTTTTAATTTTTGAAAATCCAAAGAATCCTAATATCTAGACTAAAGGATTACATCCTCCAACCCAATATTATTAATTCATGTTCTTAATTGCCTTATTCAATATTACCATCTTAATTGGTTTTTTGACAATCAATGACAAACATATCACTGATTATTGGCAAGCTACCACTTACAATTATATCCATGAAAGAAACACATTGTTGTATTCAATTTTGGACACAATTTTAAAGCCAATAGAACAATCATGGCGAATTCCTCAAAATGACAATTGATTTGAACCTTTATGTAGACTATTAAAAATTAGGAAATGGGGCATTTTACAAAAGGACAAAGTGGGCAAATGGAAAAAACCAAAGAACAAATTATGTATATTGCCAAAAAAAACCCAAGGCGAAACCCCCACTTCATAGAAAAGGAAATATAAGATTAAGAAAAAAGAATGACTAATGGTGTCCAATTTCAAAGATATGAACTCCCAGTATTTGGCACATTCTAAAACATTTTACATTAATTAAACTCAACAAGGAAATATCTGCTATGACTGTTGAGATAAACAATCATTAATCAAATAATAAAACTTCAATAACCGATTGACATAAATGTTCACAACCCACACAATAAAAGGAACATTAGGAAATGATAAATTCAAAATGGATAAAAACCTCCTTAGTGATTGTAGGTAATGAGAAAGAAGCATCATGGACGCAAATTGCATTTCATTGCAAGGCTAGGTTTGGAACTGTAAGAATGCCTACTAAAACTCCTTGAGACTTGGATCTGTATCTAGTAGTGGTTCATAGATAAATGAAAGCAATAGATGCAAACTATAGTGTTAGTGTGGGATATTGGGCATTGAGAAATATTGTGCAAGAATACAAAGTCTATGTCACAGTGATATGGATGTTTAATGTGAATTTTGTGAACAACTTGCGACAAGTTCCTAGAGACAATTCGTGGCTAACTGAACCGACAAACCACAACTACAAGACCAATTTATTATGCCAAGTAGAATATCTATTAGGGACAAACAAAGCATACCAATATTCATTGGTAGAAACATCGACCAAGAAGTGGCCAAAAAATGAAAGTGATCCAGAAGACGAGTATAAGTTGCTTATTTAAAAATACAATGGAAACTAGGACACACTAGTAAAACAAACAAAAAAAACACCAGAGCAAGAAGAGGAGCTAAGAACATTGCAATCAACCGATTAGTTTGGATGGTATGAAACAATTCATCTAAAAGTGACACGGTCAAAAGTGCAACGTGCTTTTATAACCTGGTTCAGTGAGACCAAAAGTGATTTGAAAAAACCTTAAATTGAGACTTGCGTGGAATTTTGCACAAACAAATTTTGAAGATACAACCTTACCATGCAACAAAGTTATTTGAGAACCATTAAAAAAATACTTTTAACTACTTCCAAAAGATCATCCATTAGTTGCAAACTATTTTCACTTTTTAATTGTATCAAAGACATTGCAACATTATATTTTATTAAAATTGAAACTTTCATATTTGTATGATGTTTTCTTAAATAAATATTCAAAATTTCATAAAGATATCAAAATGTATTATGAAAAATCTATTGCAACCTTGACATCGGGTTCATAACTAAGTGTGAAATGCAAGGGCCCATGAGGCCAAAAATGTGTTTAGGTGTGAAACACACCCTCACAAATGGGGGAAAGTGTAAGGGATGAAGCCCAATGACCCCCAAATGCATTCCCACTTTGGGAGTTACATTCGTGCGAGAGTTGCAAATGTTCAGAGCCTTGGTTGGAAAGGCAAAAAAACACCAAATTAGGTCCCTAGGACACCATTAGGAAGGTCTTGAAGCATAGATGCTTAAAGTGCCCTTGCATTATTCATTTAGACCTGATTTTCATAAGTTATGATCCAAAGAAGGGGTAGGAATCAAGTTGGGAATTTGACTCCTGATCACAAATCCCTTGAAAGAAGGGGTCAAATGAGGTCCGATTGGAACGTGCTATACACCGTTGGAGAGATATTTTTAAGGGCTATAAGATATTGTCCTTTCACTTTAAAAAAAAACTTGATTTGAAAAAGATATAAGCGTCCAAAATTTTGGGACCATAAAAGTTCCAATTTTGGGACTCCCACTTCGAAGTCTTAAGGAAAAGTGACATTTGGATGTAGTCTCCACAGAGAAGCACATAGTATACTATAGGGGGGGGAGTGGTGCTTCCTCTCAAAGGTTGTGGGCTATGTAAAACTTGTGCTTGAAGTTGTCCTTACTAAGCTTGCCACACCACTTCTATTCAACTTGCACTAACCATTTTCATTTCTTGGTTGTGCAGGTTGATTTCATCTTGAACTCTTGTTTGTAAGTTCGTCCTAATCCCATCTTAAAGCTCTAGCATGCCCTTGTACACCTGAAGTGTTGTGAATTAGGGAATGTGCCCCAATTCTTTTCTTCTTCCGCTGTTTTACTCTAGGACACACCTTTGGGTCTCTTGAGGAGTTTGGGGGCATGTCAAAATCTTAGTCCTTTGTTTGAACATGTTTTCCATGTAATAACCAAGCAAAAATTGTTCTATGAATCCATGTTGTTTTTAAAAGCATAGACATTTGTTTTCTCTTCCACATGAATTCACACATGATTACAAGCAATGCAAACTTTTCCATTTAATACCCTACAACTAGAGCTTGAATGTTCATCACTTGTTGAATCAATTTATACAAACATCAATACGCAACCATAAACAAACTGTTATTTGTGAAAAATTGGAGATATTGGCACCATTTGAAGGTGTTTGTTTTGGCCATGCCCTTTTTAAAGTTTGTCAATATGCCACTTCTAATGAGAAGGTAAGTTCAAGTTTACAACTTGTGAACATCAAATATGCACAATTTTCAATTCAAGCTTGTATAACATGGCCAAAAAAATCAAGAAAATGAAAGGTAGAGTGGACAAAGGCTTGTTTGGTTACAAGTTTGTGACCATGGAAACTAAGTAGATTGGTGAGGACAAGGTTTGCTTCTAAAGTGACAATGTTATAGCAAGCTTTTGAATTTAAGGTTGTTATTCATGTTTGTTACAGTCAACAAACATTGGCTTTACAAGGCAAAATTCCAACACCATAGATTTGGGCCATTATAAAAATCATTGCTTCAACCTTGGCCTTGATTGTATCAAGTTGTGTGTTGAATCAATGTTGTGGTTACTAGTTGCCAAATGATGCATTTCCAAATGTAAGTAACTTTTGTGCGAAATTGACCAATGAGAGATTTGAATTGGAAACCTAAATAAGTTCTATTCCCCCATTTGAATTTGATGCAAAATTGTTCTTGTTAGCAAGTAGGTTGGGATTGGAAGTCATTTGTGTACTTGTTCCACTTATGGATTGATTGCATCAATTTGATTTTTAAAAATCACATGATTTTGGTTCTAATGTTTGATCCTAGATTTAAGGATCTTTATCTTTTGAGTAATTAAGTGGGAATATAAAAAACCACAATTGTAGCAATAAGGTATGATTTTAAAATTCTAATTGCCCTTTTATGTTCAAGTTATCAAAAAATTCATTTTCGCAAAACAACCATCAAATTCTAGCCCTCATGAACAACCATTAGTAATGTTTGGTGCAAGATTAATTCAAAATCAAATTGTCATGGAACAAGTAAGTTTTTGGTTTTTGTAATCATAAAATTTAATTAAAACATGTTAAAGTAAAAATGTGTAATGCTAATAATTTGGTTTTGATTATGTGTGCAATTGATGGGAACTTGCATGTTTTCAAAAATTGCAATTGATTACAAAGTCTTGTGAAGATCCGTTAAAGTGGTGGAAAGCACATGAGGTGTAATTTCGTATTGTTGGATACTTGGCTTGTCAAATTTTAGGTATCGTGGGAAGCCAAATTGAAGCAAAACAATTTTTTTTCTATTGTTGGGATTCTAATAGGACTTGGAAGATGTTGACTTGGAACTCAAAACTTAAATCAACGTGTATTAATTTCCAAGAATTGGCCAAATGATCCACACTTTGGTTGTGAAACATTTGTAAGGGCTAAGTCCTTTGATGACTTTGGGGATGTTGAAGCAAAGTTTTTAGATCAAATTGAAGAGGAGTTTGAAGACCAAGTGGATCACTATGTTAAGCTTGTTGATATGGGTAGCTTTTGATTTTTAGATTTGCATTTATGTTTGGTAGGGCAAGTGACATGTTGTCCAATTTGATCTCAATGGTGTCTCATTTTATCTATGTTTAAGACTAAAAAATTGAAGTATTTTTGTGAAATTTTGTTATTGTAATTTTATATCACATGTGTGCATTGTCCCACTAGATTTAGGCTTATGAAAGTTGTCTAAATAAATTCCAAAGTGTCAAATTCCCATTTATATTAAATAAGATGAAATTATTTACCCTTTCTTCACCTTTCTTTTTACCCTAACCAAGGATATATGATAAGAAATACCTGGACCCTACCCATCTACCCAAAATTATAAAATTTGTTTACCCAGACCCTACGTTAATGGGAATAAATAAATCATAATACACCCTTACCCATTGGGTAAATAAATTGAAAATTTGTATATGCCCTTACCCTAGGATATATCAAAAACAATATACCTGCACAACACTGGTAAATTTCAAAACCCTAAACCCTAAACCACTACATCATCATTGATGAGGGCCACCATACAGAAGAATGCATGATTGTGCAAAGTCAATGGAGAACTCGGACAGTAGGAAACCACACACAGATTGTTGGTCACAGGAACACCGACTTCAGGTAAGTTTGTGCATGTGTTTTGGTGGCTGTTGCAGAATCTGGAACTTCCAGTGGTGGAGTCCAGAAGTCTGAAGTCACTGTAATTAGTGAGAGAGCTGGTCTACTCCAGAAATGCGATTATATTCAAATATCTGTATGTAAAGATAAACTTAGTACCTGTATTACTTATGAGCATATTCGCAAATATTTACGTAAATGGTGTGATAATAACGAGCTCACAACTTCCGAACCCATATGGATTAACGGTTAATTGAATCAATTGATGCATCCTCTAACAACAACCATAGCTCACATGAAATTGACCTTCTACAAACTTGATCAAGATCACATATAAGTTCACATAAATCTGATCCTGGGCGTAGTTGAGCTCATTAATTGGCCCCCAATTAGCAGAAATGTTGGTGTAATGACAAGTATTGTGGACAATATAAAATTGAGATGTACATCAATTACCTAAGAGAATCAGATATGGTGATGGTAACAAGCTTAATGTGTTTTCGCCCTCTATTGCACACTCCAGAGTCTGGATATTATTAGAGTCGGATCATTTGGGGAAGTTCCTCCAGACATTTACATACAACATTGTGTTACTATACTATTCTCAAGTTACATTTTCTTGCAATACACAATCCATGCTCTTGATGAGGTAAGCATTTGTTTGTAGATGGCTTTCGGATCTTAGTATTGATCGTCGCTGCTTGATCCAAAGCAGCATTTCGTTGCAGGCAGCGTTAAGTTAACACTGTCTGCAATCCGAAACTAGAAATTGGTGGGTTCCCTAAAGCCTAAAGCCTGCAACAAGTCCCGGATCACTAGTTATTCTGCTGATCCACTGCAAAGTGAATTCGATCACCCGAGACAACGAGATCTCCCAAAACACCGGCTATTAAGAGGCAAGCACCCAACAAAGACAACTAAGCAACCATCCCGGAGCGAGGAAGGGACGGCGGAGGACGCGGTTGAATTACCCCGAAGTCAAAGCTTGGACACGCGATTTCAAGCACCTCCCAGTCTTTTTCTCTTGGCGAAAAATCGGCAAAACGGAATGTTCCCCTTGTCCTTAGCCCTCTCAGGTGATTCTTTTGTCTTCTTGCAAGTGGGTCCTTCCATTTTCTTCCTTGTGTTCCCCCTCTTTTTTTTGGGGTGCTTTGGTTTATTCCTGATTGACAGGGTTTCATCAATATTCTGTCACAAATTCCTTTTAATAAAAATGAATTGGCCTAAAAACTGGCAGAAAACTGTTTACAACAATTGGATAAACATATTAACCCCTAAACTCCTTTTTTGAAAATGAATTAGTCTAAACTAACAGAAAATTCTTTTAAACCAGGGAATAAACATGGTTTTTTGCAGAACTGTGCAAGGCCGAAAAAGGTGTGCAGAAAGACAAGCGAAACCAGCCCTGGACAGAGCTCGTTAGGGGGTGTTAGCGCCACGCTAAACATATTAACCCCTAAATGTCAGGCCAGACCAAATTGGTCCGCTTTTCAGTGTATTTTATCATTCTCTTACATTTAGGGGTTGAACCAGCAATGTGTCCTTATTGCAGGCAGAGCAATGATGTCTGCTTTTTTTTGTTTCCCATGACTGCCAATTTGCCCGGCCAAGTTGTGTCTGGTGATGCAGAGAGACTCTTTGCACATGTACTATGCGCGTTTTTGAGTCTGTAATGGACACCTACTATTCATTACAGGCCCAGAAAGTGGGTTGCATGTGGCTGGAGTTGTGTGTGGGCATCATCCATCCTTTTTGAGAGAAGGATGGATCGGCCCAAGGGCAGACAAGGCAAAAAAAAAAAAGGAGCAGTCAGTACTTTTGTACTGCGTGCGATAAAGACCATTGCTGATTTAACATCTTCTTCATTGATGCATCCATCCTTCTGTAATGGGTAGTCGAAAATCTAGTCTATAATTTATCTGTTAGGGCATCTCCACCCCACACCTGCAAACATCCCTTTTCATCAAATCTTGCAGCACGATAGCCTAAATCCTGCTGCGCTCCTCTATTGATGTCCATTTTGCAGTGGTCATTTTAACCCCTTTAAAATCTTTTTTCTACTGTAGATTTGGACAGTGACTATTACTCGTCCAGACGTAAAGACATAAATGGTCTTTGACTCTTTAAAGGGAATTTTATGGCGTTTGTGGGTTGGGACAGTGATCATTAAATTTTATTTTAACATAAAGGAGTTGTTTACAGTTTTGGGGTGGAGATGCTCTTAGTCTCTAATGGGATTACCCACCCAAACACCATGAAGGATGGATGGTAACTGGTCCTGGGAAGGAGTTTTCTGTTGGGTTCCAGTTCCCTAGCTAAGCCTTTTTATAACACCGGCCACTAGTTGCTGCTTCAAAGCGTTCAAGATTAGCTCAAAAAACTTGTTAGAGTATAGCGAAAGCAATAAGCAATTTTATCAACGTAGGCCCAAATTTTTTCAAGCAGCTAACTAAGAGAGCTATGAGTGAGGTGATGTTGATCATAGAGCATGCCCTCAAGCAAATATCAATCTTACAATAAGCAGGTTGGTTTGAATTGCTCAACCCACATGAAAGTCATTCTTTTCATGTAATTTCTCACTTGCCGGTAGCCAGTTCCTACCAAATATTTGTTGGGATATTGGATGTATATGGTCATTGTTAAGCACCCTACTCATAAACTCAAACCTAGAAAACATAAAACATACTATTGTGAGGGTATCCAGTTTGTAGGGTACAAATTGTGGGTTCATCTTCTTGTGACCCAGACTCAAGTTGGCACCTTTTGCTGGACCTAGCACAAGAATTGGATTCTAGTGTTTTGTTAGACTTTGAATTGAAATTGGAATTGTGAAAAAAAATTCTTTAAAAGAAGGTCAAAACTTTTAGGTAAGACAGTTGATTTTTTATAAAAAATTAACAAAATATGTGGACTTTATAGTTAAATATTTATTTTCATTACTTGTTAAACTTTGTAATTACATAGACTCTTGTTTTAATTTTTTGTAAAACTTTGTACCCACACAATCTCTAGCATTGGGGAGTGTTTTACATGGAATGAGACCATGTTTTAAAACTCGGGTCAAAGCTTCTTAAGTTTCAAAAAATATGCAAGAATCATAATTGACAAGTTAAAAAATTAGAATAATTCAGCTGAAATTCCCCACCGAAAAGCCTCTAATTATGTTTTACAATGCCAAACCTAAGATTGAAAGGTTCTTTTTGAAAGGAAAAACTACACAACCACATTAGTTTTTACCATAAAACCAATGTGGGTGCTAGTTCACCCAAGTTTGAACCTATAACCCAATTGTTTTGTGTGAGGTAACACCCTTGAAGTAGGGAGTTCCCAAAGTAAGTGCTCACGTGAGTAAGTAAAGAGCCAAGGGGCACTTTGGGAACTTCCTTGCTCCAAGGCCATTACCAAGCATAAAAATTGAAAAAAAAAATATTTAAATTATTTTATGTTACCCAATGGGTATCATGAGAAAAAAATTCATGCATGCATTTTGTTTTCAAAATGCCATTCTTGTGCAATATATTACATTCTATAAGCATACCTCCAAGTAAACTAAAAAAAAATTCAAAGGTTTTTGCATTCATGTAGATTGCCAAAATTTTACAATTCAAAACATAATGATAGACATGCTTCCCTTTGGCCTAGCTATATAGGTTATCCAACTTTCAGCAAAAGTTATGAAATGAAGTATGGTGACTTATTGGGACCATTTTGAAAATGCATTAAGAATGTGATGTGAATACATTGAGAATTTGATGTGAACATATATGGACATATTCACAATCAAGGTACCCAAAAGGAAAATCTAACAAAAAAAAAATTGTAAAAGATTATTTTGGGTTTTTAGTACATTTATTATTTCATGATTATAGTGAATTCTAGTTGTATATATAACTAGAATGATGTTATGTTAATGGGTCCATTCATGATTGGGGTACCAAAAAGAAGTGTTTAACTGAAAAATCATTGCAAAGGATAATTTTGGATTTTAAAATTTTTACATTATTATAATTGTAGTGGATTGTTATATGCCAATAGATAAAATGATGTCTTCTTAAATTAATAAAAATGTTTTAAAATAATTTGGATACTATGTTAATGTCATTTTGAGTCCTATTAATTAAAGGAATCAAGTGTTTAAAATACATTTAAAAAAAATAAAATCAAAAGGAAAGCATAAAATCATACAATTGATTTCAATTTTTTTGTACAACAAAAACATGCCCCCTTCTATGAAAGTACATGTTCATTTGATGAACTTGATGAAAAACCAAATCATTCAAAAATTTCAAAATCAAAGCAAATGATTCATTTTTTAAACCATTTGATATTTTGAAAATTATGTTGAATGGGTTCAAAATGTCTAACTTTAGATGCTAGTCACATGCGTAAGAAATAAACATGCCAAAAAACATGTTTGGTTATCCATTGAAATTCATTTTGGAATTTTTTGCATTTTTGGCATTAAACTGAAATATTCATACACAATTAAATGTATGAATATGAAAATCACCATTAACACATGAATTATCTTATATAGGACTATTGAATTTTTTTCATTTAAGTTTGTTTCATGTAAATGTTATTTGTAAAAAGTAGCTCTAAAGAGTCCTTAAATTTTTTTTTCTTTTTTTGGTACCCCAATCATGAAACCCTAATCTAATAAAAATATGAAAGAATAAATTGGATATAATATAGATGTTATTTTGAGCCCTTTTAAATAATTTGAATTTTTGTCTTAACTATAATTTTCATCTTAAAATAATCAAAAGGAATATATTAAACAATGCAATAGACTTCAATTTTCTTTCATGGATAAATGATGCATACATCTATGTTTGGCAATGTTCATATAATGCATTTGATTACATAATATATGATATAAAATTTTTGAAGGCTACAAAATCCATTCTTAAAGGGCAATAAGGAAAATGATTTATTTATTTTATTTTATTTTTTCCATTTGGTTGATTTTTTTTTAATATTCATTAAGTTTAGAATTTGTGGCCTCAAGTGTCAACAAAATGTGTAAGAAATTTTCATGCAAGAAAACATCTTAAGTTATATATAAAAGCTTATGTACTCATTTTTTGCATTTCTGGTTTTTTACCAAAATATATATGCATAATGACATACACATGTGAAAAATCACCACCACCATGAAAATGATCATAATTTGAATTATCCAATATCCCTCACTTAAATTTATTTCATTTAGATTTATATTTAGAAGATAGCAAAAAGAAAGTACTCGAATCTTATGTCCAACAAGGGGTACCCTGATTGTGAATATGCCCATTTGGTTGACAATTTTATGTACTCTTAGTGGAAAGACATTAAAAACAGCAAAATCTTAAAAAAATTCAAAGAACCCCTTCCCTTCCTTAGAGAAAAATACACATTGAGACATAATTTTTTTTGCTAATAATATTTGTCACCCATTTTTGCTTAGACATAATGCCTTCATTTTTTATTGGCCTTGAGTAAATTAACTCCTATGCAATTTTAAATGGTCATTTGTTTGGTTAATAAGCAACCTACCTTAAAAACTTTGTCCAAACCAAGAAAAATCCAATGATGTCTTTTTACACCAAAATGCATGCCACATGGCATTCTAATTGATAAACTTTCACTTTTGCTTTTCAAGCCTACTTCCACTAAACATCTCCCCCTTAGACAAAATTAGGGTTTTTAAGCCCATGTTTCCCACATTTTGAATTAGTTTATAAGAGCACTTGTGTGAAGGGTGTCATTTTGATCTCTAATAATGTTTTTTTACATCCAAGATTTGTATTGAAATTTGATTGTTCCTCAATCAACATTTCCCACCTAGAAACATGATAGAAAGATGAAAGATTGTTTAATTGGAGCAACCTAACCAATCCATTATAGTTAGTTAATTAAGAGCAATCTTTTTGGCATGTTTTTGGCATCCTATGCTAAAGGTGCAACCTTTTAAAGGTTCAAAGATAATGAAACCCATAATGAAACTAAAAATTGATGGAACTAGGGTTTCATTTTAAGAACTTAGTTCCATCAGTTTTTAGTTTCATTTAGTTTCATCAGTTTGAATTACCACCATCACAACCACGTCATGAAATGAAACAACACATGAAACCAAACTTATTTAGATGGGGTCATCAATGACCATGTTGACCAAGGTGTGAATGCCATCCGTCGATAACACAATGTAAACCCATCAACAAAAATATTGAAAGTAAAGTGATGAAAGGACATACATTTGTTTGTTCAAAACATGAAATTGCATGTCTCTTGTGATGGAAATGAAGGCATCCCAAACGGAATTGTGAGATGCAGTCCTTTCCCCACCATGGGAACAAAAAAAAAGGTAGGTCCCTACTAGATATAAGGGCTGGCCACAAATGCAATCAATCTATTTGAGAACTAAAGGATGGGGAAGGCCCAACTTGGTGTGCAATGAAAAGAAGAAAACATCAGAGGCCAAACAAAAAGATGGAATGATTAAATGAACAAAAAGCCATCCACCCACCCCTGAGCCCGCATAAGATTGCAAGCATGCATGATGTGAATAAAAAGCCATGTCTAAAAGGATTTTAAAAATGGAATGGTCGTGCAATTTGTCTAAAATGTTTTCTTGAAGTTGCATGAAAGGAGGAACATAAGCCACCACATCCAAGGGAAGGAGTTCATGTGCCAACCTTAAGTGGGCCTAAAAAACAAACAAACCAAAACTATTATGACTATCACCTTTAATAAGAAAGGCGATAATTTGATATGAATATAATAGTGATGGTAGGTGTAACAAGTGCTTCGCCCCCAAATAGGCCATTGGCATAATGAACCTTGTGGAAATGAAGTTGATCCCCCCACAAAAAATGGAAAGAAAAGCCTACTGGCACACTAAAGGGGTTTATGGGCAATCCAAGGAGCTTGGGCATAAAAGTCTCCCAAAAACCTACATGAAGGTCACGTTGAAAGAAGTGAATTGTTGCCAAAAAAATGGTAAGGGGAGAAGGAGTGAAGTTAATAGGAAGGTTTCTAGGAAAAATACTAAGAAAGGATCCCAAAAGTTACTTGGGCATCCCCTAACCTTGGAAAACTTATTCTTATAAAACATATGGATGTAAATCATATGCTTATTGTGAAGAAATTTGAAGAAGAAGTGAAAAGTCAAATGAATCAAACAAAGGGAAAACAACCTACCAAGACAAGAGCAAACATATCAAAAGGGTCAATCTCAATTTTTTTACTATGAAGAATTTTTTCCAAAAGGAGGATGTGCCCCAGAAATAATTCCTTGAGTACCTTGGTCTTTTGAATGTCAAAAATAATTTACCAATTTAATTTGTGGAAAGTATTTAGCTAAAATAGTTAGCTCTATGTTTATGTTGAAAACTAAATTTTTCGTCCAAAATATAGTTTTCACAAGAAATATTACTAGGGCTAGTGGAAAAAATAAAATAATTGCATGTTTTTCCTACATTGGGTAGAATATCATTCTACCATTGCTAGCTTTGACTTGTGGATGTTTGAAAAAACTTATGATGTGTTTGCATTAATTATTGATTTTTGGGGGAATGAGTGGTAGCCAAAGCATGTGACTATTGGCTTGTTTGAGGCTACAAAAACTACAAGACAAAATTTGGCTAGAAATTTGATAAAATTAAATGTTTCCATTAAGTTTGCTCAAGTAAATTTGCAAAAGTGCATCATTTGGCCTAAAATACTTGGGAAGGGAAAAATAAGAATAGAATAAAACTTGTATTGAAACTGAAATTTGGCCAAGGAAATTGAACATTGCAATGAAAATCAAGTAGTCTTTTGTTTTTCAATATTGTTATAATTATTTTTTATATTTTCAACTTTCAACTAAATGAAAATAATAATCATTTTATTATTGTTCTATTTTTTAGGTTTATTAGTAAAATTATTATGTTTCAAAAGGCATTGCAATTTCATTTTACAATTGTGTTTTGTTACAATAGATAAATTATTATGAAGGTTATTAGTCGAATGCCTCCACCTTTGATTTGGCAAATTTTTCAAATTATTCTGGATTGTTTTTGTTTTTGTTTTTAACCAATCATGTGGACATTGGCTATTTAATGATTCAGTTATTAGTTTCAAATTTATTTTTGATGAATTGGTTTTGCTGGTTTTTAACATTAAAAAGGAAATTTATGGTGTGGTGGATTCTTTCCTTTCATTTTAAAAAATATGAAAATAAAAAAATCATAACATGATTTCCTTAAGGTTAGACCCTAGGTTTAAAAGCCTTTGAAGATTATTTTCATTTGTTGGACAAGATGAAGGTGTTAGCCCTGTTGAGGAATATGACAAGGAATTTTTATATCCTATGTTGGTCAAATATCATGAACATTTTCATCCTTTGATAAAGTCATAAAAAAATAATGTTAACAAAGATATTTTTTTATTAAGATTACAATTTGGATATTTTTGAGGAAATTGCAAGTACAAGCAAACCAACATAAGAGCTTGTTAAGAGAGAATTGCTAATTTTTTGATGGTACCAATTAGATGTTAAAGACATCAAATGTTTTCTTAAATGGTGGGAAAAACATGAAGCGATGTTTCCAACTATTGGTTTTCTAGCTTGCCAAATTTTGAACATTGGTGGATCACAAATTGAAATACAAAAGAATTTTTATATTGGCTAGAATACTTAATAACTTTAGGAGATATTGTTTATAGATTGAAAATTTTTAAAAAATGATATTTGTCAACAAAAACTGGCCCAATGACTCTAGAATAGGATGTCAATCTCCATCTAATTTAATAAATTTTCTTGAAAAGGATATAAATGTAGAAAAGGAATTAGAAGAATTTGAAGGGGACTTTGAAAAGTATGAAGTTGTTGAAGCATGAAAATAGAGTAAATATATTGTTGGTTATATTTTTAAAAATTATTTATAACATCACTTTGTGATTATTTATTTTTTAAAATAAAAATAAAATCTATAATTTCTTTTACATTTTCATTATATTATTTATTAGAAAAAAGAGTAATAACCGATTAGTGAGAACTACGAAATGATGAACGGGTATTCTCAAATTTGTGAGGACCAACATTGTGAGAATTGGATAAATGTTTTTTAAAAAAATTGGTACCCGAACCCGGTGTATAAATTTTCTTTAAAAAATAAAATGTGAGAACCGAAACCTTTTCTAATTTTTTTGTGAAAACCGGATCTGATGGGTATCAAAAAATGAGATACCCACCCAACACTGGTATTTAGCACCTCACCAAAGCAAAGCAAGACCAAATTATTTTGGGAGGCGCTTTGGTGGGGGCAAGAGCCCATCGAGAGTCTTTCTTTCTTTCTTTCTTTTAATTTAACGTCAATACTCGGACCAGAGAGATCCATTTGACGACAATTACAAAGTTGACTTGATCAAAACACTCCTGTTGTCTAGGCAAGAAACTAAGTA
>Ga0116231_10005569_pt1 | contig 24714 bp, 12 predicted proteins | sample S1TSphgellanicum_2_FD_89695 | JGI IMG/M metagenome (GOLD analysis project Ga0116231, IMG submission 89695) | Host-associated microbial communities from peat moss isolated from Minnesota, USA - S1T2_Fd - Sphagnum magellanicum MG | ecosystem: Host-associated > Plants > Peat moss > Unclassified...
GACCCGACCGGGATGGAAGCGCCGCCCGCGCAATCTCCCTGGCCGGTATCGGCGATCGAGAAGGCGGCGGTGTCACCGGTGACGGCGTAGGCGGGAGTGCCGAGCGTGAGCGGCTGGTTGCCGGAGTTCTCGACGAAGATGGGGATGGGATCGGCCGTGGCGGGGGGCTCGGTCTGGCCGAATTGGACGGTTGGGCTGGTGCGCGAGATCAGCCATGCGGCGGCGTTGACATTGTCGGTGACGAAGAGGTTACCGGAGGGGTCGAGCGCCAGAGCAAAGGGACTGGCGATCCCATCGGTGACACTGACGGCGCTGTCAAGCGCCAGACTGCCGGAGATATTGGGGATGCGCAAGACGATGGAGGTGCCCTTTTCGACGACAAAGAGGTTGCCGCCGGCATCGAAGGCGATCGAATTGGGCGCGTCCAGGGCGAGTTCGACGATGGATTGCGTGGCTCCGAAGATAGGAGATGCGATGCTGTCGATTTCTCCGGCGCCAGAGTCGGCGACGTAGATCTGGCCGGAGGGAGCGATGGCGATGGCGACGGGGCTGGTCCATTGGGAACCGAGGGTGTAGGCGCCGTTGCCGTTGTAGCCGCCGGTTTCCGGGAGGAAGAGCACGCGTTTGTTGCCGGTGTCAGCGATGTAGAGATTGCCGGCGGGGTCGAGCGCGATGCCGGTTGGGCCGGAGAGTTCGGCTCCGTCAATGCTGGTGCCGGTGGGGACAATCCCGACTTGATTCTTGCTGCTCAGCGCGCCGCCGACGACTGGAATTTCGACGATCTGGTTATTGCCGGTGTCGGCGATGAAGAGATTTCCGGCTCCATCGACGGCCACTCCGGCTGGAGCGTTCAGTCCGGTTCCGAGCGAAGTTGCGGTCGTGCTTCCGGGGGCAAATTCCCAGACCGCGTTGCTGCCTGGGTCGGCAATGAAGACGTCGCCGGCGGGGTCGAGAGCGACGGAGGCCGGTGTTTTCAGGCCGCTGCCGAAGGCGCTGGGGGTGCCGGGGTCGGCGGTGAATCCGGCGCCAAGTCCGGTCCCGAATAAGGCTGTGGTCGAGAGGGCCGCCTGCTTTGCGTCGCTGAAGACCAACGCGCCGGTGGCGATGCCGGGTTTGGCGGGAGCGAAACTGACGGAGACGTTGCAAGTGTCGCCCTTTGCGTAGGCGTGGCCCGCGGCGCATGCGCCTGTGGCCGGCGCTCCGGCAGAGTAAATGCCTTTGGGCGTGACGAATCCGATGGAGGCCGGGGTTAATGCCGAGTTGAAGTAGACGCTGAGAGTGGCTGTCGCGGTCTTGGCTACGGCCACCGAACCGAGGTTGGCGTTGCCGACCGCAGCGAGATAGACCGAGTTCGATGTCCCGGCTGCGCTGTCGTAGGTGTAGTAGAGGTTTCCCGACGCGTCGAGGGCGACGGCGCTTGTGATGCTGACGCCCGCGGCTACCACAAATTGGTCGCTGGGATTCAAGGCCGAGGTGGCGCCGCTGGTCTCGTAGGGAATCTCATAAATCCTGGAATTGCCGGCATCGGCGACGTACAGATTGCCTGCGGAGTCGAAGGTGACGCCTACGACGCTGGTCGAGTAGCCGCTGCCGAAGGCTACCGGAGTGGAACTGTATTGCGCAGGAGTATCGGACGTGGCGGGCGTCGTGACCGGCAACTCGTAGAGGGTGCCGAAGGTGGGTCCGCCCGTAGGGCAGGTTCCCTGCTGCTGGTTCGAGCTGTTGGGATTGCATCCGATGACGTAGAAAATGTTGCCGCTCTTGTCGAGGGCGATGGAGTTGATGGGATAGGGCAAGGAAGAGAGAAGAATGGCTCCGTTCTTGAAGCCGCCGGAAGGATACTCTTCCACCAGTTCGTTGGGCGAGGAGCAGCAGGCGCCGTTAACCGCGATGAAGAGATCGGCGGCGGAAGTGGAACCTGTGGCCAGGGAGCCTGAGTCGGTGGCCAGGGCGGAGCCTTGCCAGTAGTAGCTGACCGATCCGAGGTTGCCGATTCCGATGCTAGTTTTGGCGGCCGTTTGCGGTACGCAGTTGGAAATCGGAATCTGATACACGCTCTCAGTAAACCCTTGCAGAACGTAGAGATTTGCCTTGGCCTGGTCGATCGTGAGTGAGGCCAGACCGTAGCTGGCGGCACCGAGGACGGTGGTTGCCGCGCCGCCTCCGGCCGGAATTTCGACGACTTGTCCGCTGCCCGCGTTGAGGGTGTAGATATTGCCGCAGGCGTCCAACGCGACGTTGGCGTCGTCGCCGGGCAAGCCGGTGGCCGGTACCGTGGTTTGCAGGGTAACGACGGCAGCGGGCACGTCGCCGGCGGCCGCCAACAGGGGGGCGGAAGTTACTCCGAGAATCGCGAAGATCAATGCCGTCAATCCGGTCAAACTTTTCATCCAATCTTTCCTGAACATCATCGAGCCTCCAAAAAGCGGCTTGCGCCGCATAAAAACTTGCTGTTTCTGTCCTCAGCCTCCGCGTCGGGAAGCCGATCTTCCGGGAGAGCGGCAGGGACGGCGTTGGCCGTCCCTAGACCCGCGCCTAGAAGTTGTACTTCAAGCCGAACTCAACGATGCGTACCGCGAACTTATACGGCGTGTATCCGAAACCGGAATTCTCCAAAGTCAGGCTCTGGAGTGCCGCCGATTGCGAGTACAGGCAGCCCACGCCGGTGGCGGTGTTGCAGGCAGGGTCGGCATAGGTCAGGCTCAGAGCCGACAGGTTGTTGTTGTTGAACGAAGAGATGGGGTGGTTGAGGAAGTTGAAGCCCGACGCGCGGAACTGCAGGTTTTGCCGTTCGTCGAGCTTGACGTCCTTGTAGATGGAAAGATCGGAGCTGAAGAAGGCGGGTCCATGCACGTCAGGCAGATTCCACCATCCCTGGGTTCCCTGTTCCGGCAGAGCGAAGCAATTGCCGTTGGCGTACTGCCGGGAGACCTGGCCACCGGAGAGAATCGCCGAATGCAGATTGGCCCGCGGGTCGCACGTGACTTTTGGCTGCAGGGCGTAGTCGGAGCTGCCCAGCCACTCCGAGGCGCCGATGGGAATGCTGATGGAGGTGGTGCGCGTCGCGTCGGTTTCATAGCCGGCGGATGCGCTGAATCCAAAGTTGGTGCTGCCGTTGAGGATGGCCAGATTTGGACCGCTGGCCAGCTTGGTGATGCCCGACATCTCCCAGTTGTTGAGGAACCAACCGAGTTCGCGGTTGCCGCGGAATTTCACGCCTTCCTGGTAGGAGTAGGTGAAGTTTGCCGACTGAGGCCGGTCGAAGGAGACTACGCCGTAATCGTGGTGAGGATTGATGGGATCTCCCACGTATCCCGTGTCGTAGTTGCCGCGCACCGCCATGGCCTTGGACCAGGTGTAGTTGACGCCGAAGACGAGCGAGCCGCGGGTCTTGTTCAAGGAGGCTTGCAGTGCGTTGTAGTTGGCCCAGTTGGTGTGGTGAGGGACGTACACGCCGGTGTAATTGGGATACGGCCTGTACTGCGCTTCAGTCTGCGAGTTGGAGGCGATCACGGAAGCCGGCAGAACCTGTCCGGTTTGGGGATTGGGAGCGAAGAATGCTCCCAGAGGAACCACGTCTTGATTTTCCAGACTGGCGTCGGCCAGGTAGTTGTTTTGCAAAGTCGCAAGATCGGTGCTTTGGTTGCCGACATAGGCGACCTCGAAGGTGGTGGAGAACGGCAACTGTTGATCGACGGTGAAGTTGTAGTTGTAGGTGACGGGTTCCTCGTTATCCTTGGGGTCGTCGGCGTTCACGCTGACCGTACCCGGCTGGATCTGCGAAGTTCCGGATTGGAAGGCAAACGTTCCTCCGGCGACGTCTTCGCCGCAGGGCAAGGCCTTGGCGCTGTTCATCAACTGGTCGAGGGTGCAGCCGTAATTTCCGGTGACGCCCTGATTGACCAGGTTGATGCTGACGGAAAGCGCCGGTGAGGTGACGTTGTACGAATCGCGCGAGCGATAGACGCCGAACCCACCGCGGAAGACGGATTTGCCATTGCCATAGAGGTCATAGGCGAGGCCGGCACGGGGCGCGTAGAAGAGCGGACGCGATCCAAATCCCGCGACCGGTACGCTCGGGTTGAGCGCATGCCAGGTGATACCGGGCCAGCCGGTGGTGGCCGCGGTCTGGGGATAGACCACGCCGGGGGTCAGGGTCTGGGGCTGCCAAACGGCTGCGCCTACTCCGTGCGAGTCGGTCCATGGAGGGAGATGCGAAAGGCGGATGCCGAAGGTCAGGGTCAGCTTCGAGTTCACCTTCCACTCGTCGGTGGCGTATCCCTCGAGCGTGTTGAAGTACATGTCGATGCTGGGATCGAAGCTGGCCTGGTTATAGCCGCCGGTGCAACCGGTCAAGAAGTTTGCCGCGGTGTTGCCGAGGCTGGACGCGGTGATCGTGGAACCGGACGGGGGAACGGCCAGGAGATTGGGCTCGCAACTGGCGTAGCGATCGTAGGTGATGTCACTGTTGGCTTCGCTGGCGAGCGTGACCTGGTTGTTGCGGGTTTGCTCGTAGTAGAAGCCGACCTTGATGGAATGGGTTCCGAGAACTTTGGTGAGATTGTCGGTGACATTCCAACTGGATTTGCGCAGGTACTGGCCGCCGGGCGGTACATAGCCCATGGAAAAGTTGGGAATGCCGGTGGATTCGTACGAGTAGATGCGAGGCAACTGGAGGGTGCCGTTCTTGAGGACGCCGCCGGAGTAGCCCGCCGCGGCCCAGGGAGTTCCCGTGACCTGCGCCGCGGAGGGATTCTCGAATTGCTCCGGCTGGTCGAAGTACAGGCCGGAACCGACCAGCTCATTGGTGGTGCTGGCGTTGAAGACCTTGGTCAGGTTGATGGAAGCGGTGTAGGAGCGTCCGTAGGTATCAAGCGGCGTGGGAAATGGAATGGTGTCTGGCGGGTTGTAGTAGACGTTATTCAGAGGCTGCTGGGTATTGACTTTTTCCCAGCCGAAGACCCCGTAGAGCTTGAGCGTGTCGGAGAAGTTCTGGTCGACGCGGGAGTGCAACTGGAAGCCGTTGTTGCCGGCCATCACGTTCTTGGCCCAGTTGAATCCATCGGAGGCATACCCGTTTTCCGGCTGTGGGACGCGGTTGATGGTTGGGTAGAGGCTGGTGAAGGTGGCTTGCGCGGGGTTGATGTCCCCGGCGGGGATGATTCCGGTGGAGGGAACGGTGTTGCCGTTGGGGTCAATCTGACCGCTGGCGGGGAAACAGTCGCCACCGATGTCGCTGTAGGCCGAGCCTACGCTATAGGGCTCGGTGCAGTTGGCTGCCAGGTCCGCCGCGTTGACATTGAGGGCGCTGGCGATGGTGGCGTTGGAGAAATCGCCGGCGAGCATGGCGGGCGTGGGAATGAAGGCTTCCTGAGGACCGCCGAACGATCCATTGGCGTTGGTCAACTGATCGTAGTATTCGAAGCCGCCCCAGAACGTGAGGCGTTTGTTGGCGTTGAAATTGGTTCCGGGGATCTTCACCGGCCCTCCGAGCGTTCCACCGGGATAGAAATATCGCGATGGAGCCTTGGGGACGGGTATGGGGTTGTCATTCGAGATCCAGTCGTTGGAGTTGAAGATGTGGCTGCGCCCGTAGGCGTAGAGCGATCCGTGATAGCTGGCTCCGCCGGACTTGCCGACGGCGTTGATGACGATGGGTCCCTTGGCCTCGTCGGCGCCGAAGTTGGAGGTCTGTACCTTGACTTCCTGGACCTGGTCCATATTGATGTTTGCGGTGGTGCCGCCCATGTCGCCGGGATCGATGACCTGGACGCCGTCGCTGGTAATGTTGACCAGGCCCTGCTGGGGCGCGGCTCCGTTGGCGCCGAAGCTGCCGACGTTGCCGGAACCGAAGCTGGTGGTGGTGTAGTCGGCTCCGCTGTTGGTGAGGCTGGAGCCGGCGTTCAGGGTGAAGCCGGGCAGCACGCTCACCAGTTCGAGCGCGTCGCGGCCGACCGTCGAAAGGCGTTCGATGTCCGCCGAGGTGATCAGGGTGCTGTGCTCCGGAGAGTTGAGCGTAACGCCGGCGACGGTCGCCGAGACGGTGACTTCCTGAACGACTTCGCCGATCGAGAGTTGAATCTTGGGCACGGTCACGCTGTCACCGGGATGGACTTCGATGCCGGTCACCTTCCAGGATTTGAAGTTTTTCATCTTGACCGAAATGCTGTAGGTGCCAGTCTGAACGGCGGAGAAGTTGAAGTATCCCTCGCCGTTGCTGGTGCTTGAGCGCGTGGCTTTGCTGGCTTCGTCGATCAGGGTGACGGTTGCGCCGGGGACGAGGGCGTCGGCGGTGTCGCGGACGGTGCCGGCGATCGACCCGGTTTGCGCGGAGGCGGCCGCGACGGCAAAGACGGCGAGGAAGATGGCGAGAACGACCGTCCATGGCCGTTTCGGACCCCTCTTCGCGGATGTTTCCATCAGGGACGGTCCCAATCGGGCTGGGAAAGTAGAAACGATTGACTTCGACAAAATTGCCTCCAAAGTTCAGAGCCTTCCAATTCCGGCTCCGTTCGGTAAAACGTTTTTCTCAATGAACCTGAAAAATGCCCGCTCAAGTGTGCGTTCGCGGGCAAATTTGGGTTCGTCTGTGGTTCCGGCCAGTCCGCTTGCGTCTGGAAAGGCGACTTATCCGTGCTTTGCGCTCGTTGACCAAAATTACAGACTTGAATCAACTCGGATTGGGAAGACTGCCAAACCCTATGTGGCCCCAAGAGCGATGGGAAAGGTTAATCTTGTACGGTCATGTTGCACAGATGACGTACAAAATGTACATTATTCATTTGACTGGTGTTATTCTCCAGAGAACCGGATGTTACAAGGGCTGGGTTGCACCATGTTTCAGGACTGCAAAAAGCCGGGTTCGGGGTTGTGACGTTGAGGAAGAGACGGTTTTTCTGAGGGTTTTGCCTTCTTAGGGCGGTGGCGGATGAGTCTGCCGCCGGGTGGCAATGCCTTTAGGAACTCTTCCTCTTTACGGTCTGAGCCGCGAAAGGGAGTTGCTCCCTTGTCAGTGTGTGTTGGATTTGTAGGATCGGCAAGCAACAGAACGACCGCAGAGAAGCAGGGGCCAGGATCATGCAGGACAACTCCTCTTTGACTTCCCATGAGGCGGAACGTTCGGAGCTCGCAGCGGTGGCGGAAGCGTTGTCAAGGGCGCCACGCCTGTCGCGGCTCTTGCTCTTCCTTGGGGAGAAATACTTTGAAGGCCAGAGCGATCAACTACATGAGTACAACATTGCAACCGAGGTTTTCGGGCGGTCCAAGACGGCGTTCGATGCCGGCGAAGACGCAATTGCCCGGGTAGAGGCCCATCGGCTGCGCAAGCGGCTCAAGGATTACTACGAAACCGAAGGCAAGGACCACGCGATTCAGTTGTCGATTCCGCCCGGAACGTATGTCCCGGTCTTCACGCGGAGGGCGATCAAGCCGAATGCGGCGGGCGCGGAAACCTTGCCGCAAGAACCGCCGCCATTCCCTCCCATCGCTGAAGAGAAGTTGTCCATGGGGCAGGTGGATCCCACGCCGCGGAGCTCTCTGGCGTGGCTGAAAGGCCGGAAGGGTCTGCTGGTGTTGGCACTAGCCGGATTGGTGGTTGCCGCATTGGGAATTTACGCTGCTTCCTATTCCAGGCTGCGCGCCAAGAGGGCGGAGACGAGCGCCGATCCGATGCAGCCGGTGGATGGGGCGCTGGCGGCCAGCGGGTCTTCGCCGGTGCGCATCATGGCCGGCTACAGCGGCGGTGCGCGGACCGACAGCGCCGGCGATCTTTGGCAACCGGATAGGGATTTTCACGGGGGCGGCACGTGGCTGAACTCGTCGAACTTTATTGCGCGAACCAGCGACCCGCTCTTATTTGAACAATGGCGGACCGGCGACTTTTTCTACGACATCCCGCTGAAGCCGGGCGTTTACGAATTGCACCTCTACTTTGTCACCTCCGACCGGGCGAGCGACAACTATTCGACCTTCACCATCTCGATCAATGGGATGCGCCTTCTTCAGGGATTCGACATCAATTCGGACGCGCTGGGAGAAAACATCGCCGACGAACGCATCTTCCGAGACATCTCTCCCGCCAGAGACGGAATGCTGCACATCGGCTTTACCAGTGAACGCGGGGCGCCTGCGGTGAACGCACTGGAGATTCTGCCTGGCATCGAGGGGAAACAACTGCCGATCCGTCTGGTGATGCAACCTTCTTCCTTCACCGACCACGAAGGACATGTGTGGCACCCGGACAATTACTTTCTGAACGGCCGCTTGTCTTCGCAGCGGCAACAGATCTCCGCCACCGCAGACCCGGACATCTTTGCCAACGAGCGCTACGGTCACTTTACCTATGCAATACCGGTCGATACGCGAGGCAGGTATACGCTGATCCTGCATTTTGCGGAGTTTTACTTTGGCCCGCGCGCCTCGGGTGTGGGCGGGGTGGGCAGCCGGGTCTTTCGGGTGATGTGCAACGGCACGACGCTGCTCGACAACTTCGACATATATAAGGAGGTGGGGAGCCGCACCGCGCTGATCAAAACCTTTTACCACCTCAAGCCAACCGCGCAGGGCAAGCTCAATCTCACCTTTGAACCGATCGTGAACAACGCCACGATCTCCGGCATCGAAGTGCTGGACGAGTCGAAATAGATCTTCGACCGAAGGCGGCATTCCACTCATTTCGGTGGAAAGATGAGTACGCTCTCGGAGAGTGCGGGAACGGTCACGGTCATGCTGTTCTGTACGCCGTCCAATTTGCTCTGCGCTGGTCCCGATGACGCCCAGGGGCTGTTGAAGCTGAAGTTGGCTCTGCCAAAGTCGTAGCGCAGCCCGGAGGCGGCGAGCGAAACACCGGGGATGGCCAGATTGACCTCGAATGCCTGATTGGGATGCTTGTCGATGAGGACGACCGCGATCCCTCCGTCTTTGCGTTTCACGGCGTGCGCGACGAGCATGGGAGAGCTGGAAGTTGTGACGACGAGCGCGTCTCCCGGCCGCGCCGCGAGCGACGCCATTTCCATGCCGTAGTAGGCTTCTGCGGGGGTGTCGAGCGGTACGTCTTTCACATCGGAGAGAAAGCCGTTGTGCATCTCCTGCCATTCGACGGTGAAAGCGCCGGCCTCAAACCAGGTGAGCAATGTATCGGTGGCGAAGATCGCTCGTCCAGGTCCGGTACCACCGCCGTTGGTCTCGGTAATCGCGAGGGGAATATTTTTCTTTGCGGCTCCGGCGTAGCGGGCATACTGTTCGCGGAGGGCCGCGGATTGCGGTTTGATGTCCTCGGTGACGGTAAGATCGGTGGAACTGTCTTTGGGATACCAATGCACGATCAGGAAGTCGACTTTGTCTTTCACTTCCTTGAAGAGGGGTTCGTTGCCATCGGCCGGGTGGGAGTCGGGCATGTCGACTCCGACACCGATCCAGATGCTGGGGTCAACAGCCTTCATGGCTCGTATGAACTCCAGCGCATTCTTGCCATAGGCGGCCTGGGACAGTGGAGGCTGCCCCTTGCGCTTGTGATCGTAGGGATAATGCAAATCGAATTCCCAGCCGGGATCGCCGAAATAGCCGTTCCCGCCGATTTCGTTGCCGATCTCCCAGTAGCGAATCTTCCATCCCTTATCGATATTGGTGTACTTTACCCATGCCGCGGCCTCGGCGGGATCGGCGCCGGCAGTGCCGGCAACGTTGGAACCGTAGTTCACTGTGAGTATTGCCAGGGCGCCAGTGGGAAGCAGATTCTGGCTCATGAAGCGATCGAATGTGTCGTTGGGGTTGATGTAGATGTTGCTGCCGGGGGTGCCGGTGTTGGTCTGCCAGTGATAGGCGTCCGAATAGGAGCCGCCGGGAAATCGCAGCGCCGTGACGCCGGCGGTTTTGAGCCTGGCGGGCAGGCCGGGCGAGGTGAAGTCGTTGTCGTAGACGCTCATGCCGACGCCGTATCCGGCCTGAGGCACGGTTACAATTTGGGAATTCCAATCGACTTGCACCTTGGCTGTCTTCTGGCTCCAGAGCGGCGAAGACAAGGCCATGAGCGAGACCAGGGCGACGACGCACGCGCGACTCGCAATTGCGGGTTGCGAAAGAGGGCCGCGCGTGCCGGTGCCGGGGGCCTTTTGGCTGCGACCGTGGCGTCTGTGCGTCATCGATTCATGCTCCGGAATGATCTTTCAAAATGAGGCGCGCTGCCCTGCCAAAAGCCAAATTGCCGCAGGGACTCCACTTAGCGGCGCGCAGGTTCGAACCCATCAAGGATAATCGTTTCAGTAGGGTGCATCGCAAAATATTTCCGTTCGCCAACCCTCCGTTTTATTTGATACTCTGGTGCCCATTCAGAGACTTAAGCAGTGCCTTACCTGAGTCGGAAAAGCAGGAACCGGGATGAGATCGAGATGTGGTGACGCGCACCGTGCGAATCGCGATGACGCCGCCAGAGCGCGAGAGAGGCGGAGGGTCCAACGATGGTTGTGCGCCGCTTGCGTACTGGGGGTGGCCTCGACATGTGTTTATGCCCAGAACCGGGCTAACGCCTCGATCGACCTGGGCAAGGCTGTCAACATCCTCACGGAGACATCGCTTGGGGTGCCGGCACCGACCTTCGATGCGAACAGCTTCAACCTGGCAAGCGTTGCGTTCCTGCGCGCAGCCGGCATTACCACAGCGCGATATCCAGGCAACCACGGCGTAGCCGATCTCTACCACTGGTCCACACGGACCACGACCAAATATAAGGGCGCGGAGACGGGCTACTTTGCGCCGGAAAGCAGCTTTGGCAACTTTGCTCAACTTGCTGAGAAACTGGGACAGGCTCTCATTGTGGTCAATTACGGAGCCAACCTGGACGGCACGGGCGGGGGCGAGCCGGCCGAGGCGGCCGCCTGGGTTGCGTATGCGAATGGGGCGGCTGGCGATGCGCGTCCATTGGGCAAGGATTCGACGGGGGAAGACTGGCGCACGGTGGGATATTGGGCGACGCTGCGGGGTCAGGAGCCGCTGCAATTCGACGACGGCTTCAACTTCCTGAGGATTCACCATCCGAATCCCTTCGGTTTCAAGCTTTGGCAGGTGGGTGACGAGGTGTATAACAACGGCTACCATGGCGGAGAGCATACGGGCAATCCGGACCTGCACGCCGCCGCTCCCACCGGCCCCAAAGACCTGGGCAAGCTGAAGAACGACGCGAAACTCGGGCCGTCAACGTATGCCGATAACCTGAAGCTCTTTGCCACTGCGATGAAAACGGTCGATCCGACGATTGAGATAGGCGCGGGACTGACTACGCCTCCGGATGGAGATAAGTTCGCTCCGGATTGGAATAAGACGGTGCTGAAGACGGCTTGCCCGAGTGTCGACTTTGTAAGTCTGGAGTGGATACAGGCGCCTTTGCTTCCGCCGGACTGGAAGACGCTGAACGAGGCGGACTTACTTGCGAATTCCAATGCCAGTTTTGCCGCAATCATCACCACGCTGCTGGACGATTACAAGCGATATTGCCCGAAGGATCACGTGCCGCGGCTGGCATTTGCACCGGCCGGGATCGCGACCTGGCCGAAGATTGAGCACCCTGTCGTATCGGCATTGTGGATTGCGGATACTTATGCGACGTTGATCGAATCCGGTACGCTGACTACGGATTGGACCGAAATGTACGGTAACTCGATGTTGTCGGAAGATAGAAACAAATTCGGCCCAGCTTACTACGGTTTGCAGATGCTGCATATCCTGGCGCACAGTCCGGGTGATGCGCTGCTCGATGTATCTTCCAACTCTCCGGAAGTGAGTGTTCATGCCGTGCGGCGGCGCGACGGCTTTGTTGGGCTGATGTTAGTCAACAAGGATGCGAAGAACGAGGCGGCGGTCAAGGTGAGTTTCAAGAATGGCGCGGTAGGAAGCAGTGGGAAGCGTTTCGATTACGGCGCGACGCAATTCAATGCGGGAACCGCACTGATGGGAGCGGCGTTTTCCGCCCCCGGCAATGAGTTCACCGTCACTGTGCCGCCGTATACCATTACCGACATCCTGCTGCCGGGGCACAACTAGGGCGAGCCGAGGGGTTGAGGCTCAGGGCAGGGCGGGAACGGTGGTCGAAGCCTGTTGCTGAGGAGGCAGCGGGAGTGCGATTTCAAGCGAACCGGCGCGGTGATTATCTGGATCGTAGACCGCAATGCGCAGGCTTGCCGCTTCAACGGGCAATTGCACTGCCAGGTTGTGGAACATTCCGTCCCTGAGCGCCTGCTCGTATACGACGGGAGGCATGGAAGCCTGGAGCTTTTGCATCGTCCCGCCGATTTTGCGGCCGTCTGCCGCGTAGGCGGACACGCCGATTTCGAGAGCCGCTTGACGCCTTCCATCCTGAGACTGGTTGAATTGAAGCTGTTGCGCGAGGATGGCCAACCGGATGTTATACGGCTGGACCATTCCTGAGAGGAAATCCGGATCTTTTCGGGCTCTCTTGCTTGCGGGCTGTTTTGCGGCGAGAGGCGAATTCGTTGCGGCGAGGACGGGCGCTCCGCCGGGGTCGACCTGAGCTTTGAAGATGAGACCTTGCGCTTCTGGCGCGCCGTGCAGCAGGGCCGCGGTCAACGTGTCTGTTTGGCCCGCGTCCGGCTCGACGGTGGAGGGATCGACGGCGTAGTAGGCGCTACGATAGGCGAGCTTGTATCCGGCTTTATCGAGTGGCTTGTTGAGAGAGACGTGGATGGTGCGCAGGCCACCGTCGAAATTGGAGTTAGAGGGCGCGTAGTTGAGCGTGTAATAGGACTCGCCGTCATTGACGGCGAGCGCGGCGGCGGCGGCGATGCCGTTGGAGTTCTCGAAAGCATGACCTCCGGTGGCCTGCGCAATCTCTTCCATCGTTGCGTGGGAAGCGTCGAGGGACTGGATAAAGTCGTTGTGCGCCTGGACGCTGGCGGGCGCGGAGCCAGGGGCGCTTGGCATGCCGGGCGTGCCCTGGATGCCATGTGGGTCGGCGGTTAGCTTGGCAGCGGTTGGGGTACCGGCAGAAAAGCCGGTGTCCACCATCAGGCCTCGCACATCGACTGGATAAACGGCGGTCCTGCTGATGGCCAGCGCCATGGCCACTTTGCGCATCTTGTCCTGCAAGACTGTCATGCTGCCGATCTGGTTGCTAAAGCCCGATGAAGACGCCTCCGATGCCGCGCCGCCCGTCGATGAAGGAATCAGGTTCTCTGAAGTGACGACGGAACCCGGTCCAGGGCTGGGGCTGGTCGAGGAGTTTTCGACTTCGAGCGCGCCCTGAGCCACGTCCTGCGCCTGGGGCAAAACGAGCATATTGAATGCGCCGGAAAACCAAAGCAGATTCTTGCGTCCATGGATCGTCGCGAGAAGTTGTCCGATATCGAGGAAGGCGTCCAGGGTCGTTTCCGCGCGCATGGTGTTTTCGTTGGCCGAAGTCAGATGCGGGCTCGCGCCTTTGGACTTCATGGCGGCCAGCAACGAAGCGGTGTCGGTGGTAAATCCCTGCACCATCGAGAGCTGGTCGCCGAGCGAAAAGATCGCCACTTCAAGCGAAGCCGGCTTGTGCTCGATGAAACGCACAATCTGCTCATGGGCGGTCATTTGAGCATCGAGCGGCGTGTTCATGAAGTCGAGCAGTACGACGACGGGCGGTCCGCTGGGAGGGCTATGCTCCAGATTGATGAACGTATGGCCCGGCAAGCCGGCGGGCGCCGGTGGGAGCGGACTGCTGTCCTGAGCGAGGGAATGCAACTCGAATGCGTCTATGGACTGCGGTTTTCGATCTTCGGAGACGGTGAAATCCGATTGGCGAAGGCCGGTCACGGGCTTTCCATCCGGATCGGTAACCACGACGTCGACGACCACTCTGCGTGTGGTCGACTGAAGGACAAACGACGGCTGGTCACCTTGCGCATCGGCCGGCTCGACGGTGAAGGAGGTTGAACCGGAATTTGGGAGGGCTGCCGGCGGCTCGCTGGGGCTCTTGGGCTTTGGCGCGTTTTGAGCAGGAGGAGCGGCATTCTGCTGGGCGTCTAAGAACGCCGCCCCGGCCACCAGCAATGCGCCTGATAGGACGCTTTGGGCAATCAGCACATGTCGAATCGGTTTCATTGGCTCTCCCGATAAGGGATGAGAATGCATTTGGCCAAACGGGACAGGCCCTTCTCATTATCGCCCAATCCAGATACTCAAGACGAGCAAATTTCGACACAGGTTATCCGATGAAAATCGGCGCGGGGCCAATGGGGTAAACGGCATACGTCGCTTCAAAGGGAGGGAAGATCGATGATGCTGCCCAGCTTCAAAGGGGTCTCGCTCACGAATGCTTCCCCATGGTGGACACCGATCAACGAGCCGAAGAATCGGTCACGAGATTCCAGGCCGAATAGGTAGTCGTTCATGCCCAGCGGCAACAGGCCGAAGCCCTCAGCGGTTTTTGCAAATTGCGAGGCGTGCATGCGCAGCAGTTCAAGCTTGCGAGCATAGACATCGGAGATGTCGACGACCATGCCGGGGTGCGTAAAGTGATGCAGCAGGTAGTAGAGATAGGCCGAGGGTTTATGAGGAGGATTCGGGTCGTTGGACTTTTTCAGCGTGCAAAAGATGGCTGCATTCCGAACGAGGTGTCCGGTCGCAGCATGGTCGGGGTGGCGATCTTTCCAATAGGGCGCGAGGACCAGCTTGGGACGCCATTTGCGGATGACGCTGGCGATGCGCTTGCGGTTCTCGACCGAGTCGATAATACCGCAATCGGGGAGGCCCAGGTTTTCGCGAAACGCGGCTCCCATTGCGGAGGCGGCTTGTTTTGCCTCTTCATCGCGCTCTTCCGGCGTCCCGCGCGAGCCCATTTCACCTCGGGTGAGATCGACGATACCGAAGGAGGCACCGGTTCCGTGCAGCTTGAGCGCCGTTCCGCCTGCACCCCACTCTACGTCGTCGGGATGCGCACCCAGGAAGAGGATGTCTATCGGGCTATGTCCATTGCGGGGCTCGAGGTGCTTGTCGGAATTCATCTTATTTTCGATATTACATCCCGACTTCGAGCGGTTGGACCTGGGCGGCGCGCGCGATCCTGTGACTTCGACTGTCTTTCCCGATGTCTGTTTTGATGAAGTCACGAGACAGGCTGAGTTGCAACATCCGGGGTCAGCGACGAAAGTAGCGGCGTTCGGCGCCGGATTGGCAATGTGCCGGATGGAACAGTCTGCGCTACTGACGCGTGCCACGCTTGTGTCTCGGGTGAAGACGGATCGCCGAAGCATGCCAGGCTCAAGACAGCGAGAAGGTTGTTGAAAAGGAAGTGATCGTGAACGCTCAAGACAAAGTGCAAGACCGGATCGAACGGGATGAAGAGAAGTTGGTTGACCTTGAACATGCTGAGGCTGCGATTGAGACGAAGACTTCGCATGATGGGTTCCGGGACGCTCAGCTTCTGCTGAAGTTGACCGATGAAGCGTCTCGCCTGGACTCGGAACTTGTGCATGAAAAAGAGCGTCAGGCGAACGATAGGAAGTGATGGCGCACCAGAATTATCGGCTTCGGCAAGGGGTCCGAAGGACTCCGTTTGCAGTGCGAGCGGGGCATGGATGCACCGCTCTCAGCACCCACTGGCGCTTGCGCTACCCGGACGCCATGGCAAACAGGAGCAGCGATACCAGCACAAAGCCGAGCAAGGCGATGGCCGACGGCGGCCTTGGCTTTTTCAACGTTGTCAGCGAGAGGGTGTTTTGCTTCGGATTGAGGGCGTTGTAGTAGACAGGAAATGTGTCGCCCTTGGCGCTCGAAGCAAGCGATATGCGCTTGTCGTAGTAGGTGCGTGCATGCGCATAGTAGGTGAAGGAAACGATCGATGCGCTGGGGTTCGTTCCGAAGCGCTGAGTCGGGGCACCCGTAGGGACAAGCCGATCCCGGCATTCTGTCACTCTGGCTTCAGTCTCCATCCAGATTGGCTTCGGGTGCGACTGCGCGCCGCGGTTGAGGTGTTTCGCGTGAGGGTCTCCCAGGTTGGGACGACCGTTCCGCTTCTGCTTATGATGGTGACGACCCGATCCATCGAGCAGTCTCCGCGCCCGATCCACTAATCCGAGATGGATCATCGGCGTTGCCATGGAGTCTGTCCGGAGCGCCTCGGAACGAAGGCGGTGAGAGGGTGCGGCGCGATACGCGAAGTGTCATCACTTGCTGGGCGCGTTGCGGTCATCGGGGTTAAATGCGGGCATATGCCGGACGCAGCGATTCTTAGTATCCAATCGAATTGCCTATTCATGAACTCCATGCTGAGACGGTCGGCCGCGCACAGCCCTGCGTTGGAATGTGTGTGCGGGAACCAAGCATCAGCCCGATCTGACTGCCGATTTTGCCGAGGCAGATTATGGAGTTGCCGGCCAGTCTCCGGTACTTCCAAATCCGGTTCGATCTTGTGACGGGCGACTCCACTCAGGATGACGCATGGGCTCGTCAAGGTTGCCCAGAGGTCCTTGTCGAGCGCTTTCCTGAACTCGCACGTAACGTGGTTCCTGGAACGGTGGAGATCGTGCGCCGCGTGAACCGACGCGTCGATTTCATCCATCTTTGGCCAAGCCGTTTGCGCTTTTGGATCGTTCATATTCCCTCATGACATGCGATTAGGAAAGGCTAGCCCGCAACGGCTACCCACACCATTGCAGGCTCTGCTCGACTTCCCTAGACTGTCGCTTAGCTGTCTGTGAACATGGCTTTTTCCGGATGCCCCTTCGCCAGCGGGGCAGGGGCAATTGGATCGCTGAAATCCTTGGTCCACTGCCAGTTCCTGATCTCGGGCATGTCCTCGAGGTGTTCTCGGATATAGTCATGGTGGCGCTGCAATTGCTGGTGAAAGAAGTTGGTTGCCTGCTCCGCTTGCATGCGCAGGCGCGGGACATGCTTCAATGCATCGAGCGCCAGATGGAACCGGCTCATTTCGTTCAGAACGACCATGTCGAATGGAGTCGTAGTCGTTCCATGGTCCATATAGCCATGAACATGGAAGCGGCTTTCATTCGATCGCCCGTGGACCAGAGTATGAATCAGCCAGCGATTATTGTGGAAAGCGAAGACCACGGGTGCGGTCTCTGTGAAAAGCTCATTGAACGACATCTCGTCCATCCCGTGAGCATGCTTGTCGGGGAACATGAGGGTCATAAGATCCACAACGTTGACGACGCGCACTCTTATTCCTGGAACGTGCTTCTGTAGCAGCCACGAGGCTGCGCAAGTTTCGATGGTTGGCACGTCGCCGGCGCAGGCCAGCACGACATCCGGCTCTTTGCCCTCATCGTTGGTCGCGAACTTCCAGGTGGACGCGCCGCGCGAGCAATGCTCAAGAGCCTCATCCATGTTCAACCACTGAAGCTGAGGCTGCTTGCCGCAGGTGACCACATTCACGTAGTTTCGGCTGCGCAGACAATGGTCGAAGACGCTGAGCAGGCAGTTCGAATCCGGCGGATAGTACACGCGAATGACTTCGCTTCTGCGCGCGAGAGCATTATCGACATAGCCGGTCGCCTGGTGGCTGAAGCCATTGTGATCGTTGCGCCAGGCATGACTGGTGAGCAGAACATTCAAAGAAGCGAGCGGCTTGCGCCAGGGATATTCACCGCATTGCTCCAGCCACTTGGCATGCTGGGTTGTCATTGAGTCGACGACCTGAGCGAAGGCTTCATAAGACGACCACATGCCATGGCGGCCAGTAAGCAGGTAGCCTTCAAGCCATCCCTGGCAAAGGTGCTCGCTCAGCACTTCCATCACGCGACCGTCCGGTCCCAGTTCATCGTCGATGGAGACAATTTCGGCCATAGAGCATCGCTTGGTGGCTTCGAAGATGGAGTTGAGACGGTTGGAATTCGATTCGTCGGGACAGAACATGCGGAAGTTGGTGAGATTGATGCGGAAGATGTCGCGGAAGAAGTCTCCAAGCTTGCGAGGCGCCTCGGCGAGAACCTGACCGGGGCCGGGGATTTCAAGCGCATAGTCCGTGAAGTCCGGCAGCGCGAGAGTGATCAACTCGCGGCCGCCGTTGACATGCGGATTGCCTCCCATGCGTCTGTTCCCCGCCGGCGAAAGTGCTGCGAGTTCGTCGATGAACTTGCCGTTCTCATCGAACAGTTCCTCGGCCTTATAACTCTTCATCCATGCTTCAAGAATTTTGAGATGTTCGGGATTGTCTTTGACTGATGCAAGGGGGACTTGATGGGCGCGAAAAGTGCCTTCGATGGGAACTCCATCCACTTGCTTGGGACATGTCCATCCCTTCGGCGTGCGGAAAACGATCATGGGCCAGATGGGCTGCTTCTTGAATCCATCCGTGCGCGCCTGCTGCTGAATTCTGCGAATCTCGGCGTAACAATCTTCAAGGGTCTGCGCGAGAAGTTGATGCACCACTTCAGGATCGTCGCCCTCGACGAAGTAGGGCTTATAGCCGCGGCCGACATAGAGAGCCTTCAAGTCTGCATCGCTGGTACGCGCCTGGGCTGTTGGTCCCGAGATCTTGTATCCATTGAGATGGAGGATAGGCAAAACCGCGCCATCGCGCACTGGATTGACGAAGTTAACCGACTTCCAGCTCCCCTCCAGCGGACATGTTTCGGATTCGCCATCCCCGATGATACAGGCGACGATGAGGTCCGGATTGTCAAAGGCCGCACCGAATGCGTGGACCAGTGAGTAGCCAAGCTCTCCACCTTCATGCATAGAGTTCGGCACATGCGGCCCGCAGTGGCTGGGCACTCCACCCGGCGTCGAGAACTTACGGAACATGAGCCGCAGGCCGTCTTCATCGTGAGTGATCTCCGGATGCACCTCGGTGTAGGAGCCCTCAAGATACGAGCATGCATTGAGCGACGGGCCTCCGTGTCCTGGACCGGAGATGTAGATGATGTCGGCATCATGCTCTTTGATGAGGCGATTGAGATGGATGTAGATAAAATTCTGTCCTGGCGAGGTGCCCCAGTGACCGAGGAGCCTTGGCTTGATCTGCTCGGCCTTGAGCGGTGAGCGAAGCAGGGGATTGTCGAACAAATAGATCTGGCCGATGCATAGATAGTTTGCAGCGCGCCAGTATCGATTCATCTTGTCAAGCATCTCGGGAGAGAGCGGCCCTTTGGGCTTCGGTGCTCTTTGTTCCGTTTTGCCGTCAGCGGCAATGGCCGTGGAAAGGCCGACGTCGAAGAGGAATCCTGAGGAGTTGCCAAACTGATCGAAGTTCTTGCTGAAGGAATCGAGCACATCATCCTCTTGATTCTTAACGGGAAGGTCGGTAGTGGCCATTGGGCTGTACCTTTCTCTTTCTCCGCGGCTGCCGAGTTGCATACAGGCGCTTTCAGACTTCACAGTGTTGGCCCCAAGCGCGACCAGTTCGCATCACCTGGCAAGCATCTTGCGGATTGATTTCAGTTCCGCCTCGTGCTTTGGACTTGATTCGGGATAGCTAGACTTCAAACCCTTAAGTGCGTCAAGGACGATCTGAGAGACGATCAGGCGAGCGTCGTCTTTGTTGTCCGCAGGAACGACATACCAGGGAGCGTGGTGCGTGCTGGTTGCACCGATACACTCTTCGTAGGCCTTGGTGTAGTCTCTCCAAAACTTTCGCTCGTGGATGTCGGCCACGCTCAGCTTCCAGTTCTTATCCGTATCGTCGATGCGCGCCAGAAATCGCTTGCGCTGCTCATCTTTGGACAGATGCAGGAACACTTTGACGACATGGGTGTTGTTGCGAACGAGATGCTTCTCAAATTCCACGATGGATCGATACCGATCGTCCCATTTCGACGTATCGCCCCGCAACTGTTGTGAGAGTCCTTCGTTGCGAAGCTCCTCAGGATGGACGCGAACAACGAGAACTTCTTCATAGTAAGAGCGATTGAATATCCCGATCCGTCCGCGCTCGGGCAGGCGACACGCTGTTCGCCAGAGGAAATCGTGCTCCAGTTCTTCGGCGCTCGGTTGCTTGAAACTGAAGACCTCGCATCCTTGCGGATTGACCCCCGACAGGACGTGCCTTATGGCGCCATCTTTCCCGGCAGCATCCATTCCCTGAAAGATGAGTAGAAGCGCGTGGCGGTTCGACGCATAGTGAACTTGCTGCAGGGCACTGAGATCTTTTACGTGCTCTGCGATCAGCTTGTGATAGTGCTTCTCCGATTTGGCGAGCGACGGCGCGACAGTCGGCCATTCGCTCAGTTGGAACTTTTTATCGGACGGTGCACGGTAGGTCTTGGAATCAATCGTCATGAAGAGTCACAGCAGGCTCTGCAACAGTATCGTGGGGGATGAGTTGGGAATCTGAGTCGTTGTGCTCAAACGGATTGCTGAACAAGTCGAGACTTCGCATCGTCTTGGAGCCGACTTAAGAAGAGTGATTCTCACCTGTTCAATCTGGCGTCGCGTCTCGATTGCGTTTGACGCGTGCGAATCTGGCCGCCTGGACTTTTGGATCATCATGGTGAGAAGCATGGTCTTGCCGATGTCCGCGCCCCCAAACAATCCAGCTCCGCCTCCGCGCTCTAGCGAAAGAAGAAGGGTCAGTCTGGACCAGATGGCGAGGATTAGAACGCCGTATGCTCGCCGGAGGTCGACCTCGTTGTCCTTTGCGTTCGAGCCAGGCAGGAGAACGTGAACCTCATCGATGCCGCGGTGCGCCGCAGGCAAGAAACCCAAGTCACTTCTGAACCTGCCGGAGAAGCCTCGCTGTTCGCTACAAGACTGAGGGCCGGATTGTCGCGGGTGTATGCATAGCCATGTGCCCAGGCTTTATCATGTTGTCCGCGCGAAAGAATCGATCTATCCTTGGGCTCGACATCGGGGGCACCAACACAGCCTGCGTGGAATGCGCCTTTGACGCCACCATCCTGCAGCGCATCGAGATGCCCACCAACGCGCGGCAACCATTCGATGCGACGTTGCTTGAGCCGGCTTCAAAGACCGCGTTCTGATCGCCATCGGCAGATGCCGCGGGTAGCATAGACACGGTTATATTCGCCCGACGGCAGATCGATCTTCTGATCCCTGGCGATAACTGCGTTCGGAGTGCGGTCTTGCTGGCGGCTAACTCGAACCGGACGGTGCTGGAAGCGCGCAATTACCTTTGCAACGGACTCTCGGAAGGTTTGCGCCCTCCGGGAGATGTGGTTGGGATCATTATTGCTGCCTGTGGATCGCCGGGATCGCCAGAGCGGCTGCCAGTTGTGGACTGGGCTCTTCCGGGCTTGCAAATACCGCGGATACTTTGTTGGCCAGCGTTTCAAATTCCGGGTAGCCATGGAGGGGAGTCAGCATCGGGTCGTCGGGGACCAGGAACATTTCCAGACTGCGACTGTTCACAAGCTGGCTCAGATATTGCAATGCGTCTTCCGGCCGGCCGAGTTGGGCGTAAATCCTGGCCAGGCTATAGGAGCGCGAGGTGGACGGAGACGCCCGGATGGCTTGCAGGGCGGCTTGCGCCTTCCTTTCTTCGCCGGTTTTAAACTGAGTGATCACGCGAAGTGGCGACTGGCCAATATTTCCCGCATGGGCACCGAGAAGTTTATCCGTGGCGGCATACTCGGCTCTGGCCTGAGTCCATTGCGCCTCAAAGACGTACATCGACGCCAGATATTCGTGCGCTTCAATGAAACCGGGGTCGAGTTTGAGCACCGATTTGTACTGGGCGATGGCATCAGCGTAGCGCTTTGCGAAGAAATAACTCATGCCCAGGTCGGTTTTATAGGCGAGGCTCAAAGGCTCGAGGTCGATAGCCCGCTTCATCTCCTGAATGCCACGATCGGTCCGATACGTATCGTCGAGGAAGACGGCATAGGCATGATGAACTTCCGCATCGCTGGGGCGAATGGCCAGTGCCCGCTCGAATTCCGCCTGGGCGTCGGGAATCCTGAGTTGGCGAAAATAGGCAGCCGCGAGTTGCGCATGCGCGTAGCCAGAGGATGGGTCGGCATGCACTGCCTTTTGGGCGAACACTGCGGACTGCCTCAGGGCGAGGTCGGGATCGATCTTCCAAAATCCCCAGTATCCCAGGCCGTACGATTCGGCCAGGCCCGCGTAGGCGTCGCCCGCGCCGGGGTCTGCCTGGATGATGCGGTTGAAGATGGCAATCGCCTGCGCGATGCTTTGTGAACTTCTCTGGCTCAGAAGGTACTGAGCTTCGAGATACGCGGTGCGCTCGGCTTCGTTTACAGGTTTGGTCGCGAAGGCCGGTGGAGCGGGCGGTACGGCAGTCGCTTTCCCTTGCCGCGCCGGGTGAATGAAGCGAATTGCGGTGACCATGCCAGCCAGAAGCACGGCGGCGGCAATCGCCGCAGCGACGCTCCGATAAACAGGCCGGCGTTTCTTGGTTGAAAGCTCGGATGCGCCTTCGCGGACGGATCTTCCGGACTGCAACGGAGCCACGGGCGTCTCGGCGGGAACGAAGTAGTTCGCCGGCGACTCTGGGTTTGCGAATCCATTGCCGGCGGCCTCTTCCACGACCTCACCGATGAACCGATATCCCCTGCCCCAGTGCGTCTCGATAAAGCGGGGCTGCTGACTGTTGTCGCCGAGCGCTGTCCGGACGCTCCCGACTGCTTTTCTCAAGGCATCGTGGTAGACGTCCTCGGTGCCCCAAATAGCGCCTAGAAGCTCCGAGAGCTCAATCAGCCGTCCTTTGTGTTCGACGAGGTATCGCAGCACTTGCAACGGGCGATTTCGCAACGGCACCGGTTCACCACGCAGAAACAGCCTCTGTTCGGCGAGATCGAGTTGGAACTCACCGAATCTGTATTTTTGTGGCAATCCGGGAGCCAGGGATCTCTTTTCCGAAGTTTTTCCTAAAGTTTTCCCGATCTTGGCCGGACTTGCCGCGGCCTCGCTGTTATCAAGATCTTGCATGGCTGTCAGGACCTCTGCAACGACCGAACTCTGTTCCGGAATTTTAGCAGCCACGCCACTCGGTCTCTGTAAACCGAGTCGCTCAAGGGCAATTTTTGTTTCAGCCGTGCGGAGTTCCAGTTAGCGGGACGTCATCCGGCAGAGCCAGATTCCGCAGGCACGGCACCACGACCCCAGGGAGGGAGAGCGCACATGTTGCAACAGCGGAAGCCGCTTCGAGGTCTTGTCTTTGGAATGATCTTATGTCTGGTTGTGGCCAGCCATGTTCTGACAGCTCAGTCGCAGAGAACGACCGAGGAAGGTTCCATCTCACATCGCGCGCCCGAGGGCGGTGCTGGCGTTGCGCTCCCCGCGAAGCCCTTGAGCGTATCCCGAGCTGCTGCGTTCGCTCCAAACAGACTCAAGCGGAAGGCGCTTGAGCGAATGCCACTCAGCTTCGTTCCGAATCTCGGCCAAATGCCGGAGACGACCTTGTTCTATACCTCTGGAAGGCGATTCGGCCTGAGCCTTGAGAGAGGCAGCGTCACGCTCACTGCCCGCGTTCCAGAAACTTCGCCTGCCACGGCAACCGGCGCAGGGTTCAATGGCGCCGGGAATTCCCGGCCTCGGTTCCCGAAAGCGAACGACATGCAATGGCGCGCCACCACCGCGCATCTCGCCTTCGTCGGCGCGAATCCCGACGCGAAGATTGAGGGACTCGACCTGACCGCAGCCAGGTTTAATTATTTTCTTGGTCAAGATCCCTCCAAGTGGAAGCGCCATGTGCCCGGCTACAGCCGGATTCGCTACAAGAGTCTCTATCCCGGCGTGGACATGGTTTTCTACGGCAAACCCGACGGCAACCTCGAGTACGACCTGGTCGTTGCGGCAAACGCCGATCCTGAGCAGATCCGCATCCACACCTCAGCCGACCGGAAAGCTGTCCTTGATGCCGACGGCAACCTGCAACTCGGGGGCAAGGACGGGCAGCTCAGCCTCGGCCGTCCGATGCTCTATCAGGATGTCGATCATGGCAAGAAGGCCATCGTCGGGGCTTTCGTTCCAGTCGCCGAGAACGAATTCGCCTTCAAGGTGCAAGGCTACGATCCGAAGAAACCGTTGATCATCGACCCCACGATCAACCTGCTGTATTCGACCTATCTTGGCGGCATTCACGAGGACGACGTCTATGGAATGGCCGTCGATGCTCAGGGGAATGCCTATCTGACGGGAAGAACGACTTCGCAGGACTTTCCCTCCACGGGCAATGCCTTCAGCCCCGTCCTGCCGAAGATCACCGGTACCGGGATCTTCGACAGCTACATCGCCAAGTTCGATCCCTCCGGGGTTCTGCTGTTTTCGACTTTTCTTGGCGGCACCACGGGCAATAGCCTGGGTGAACCAATCGTTGTGGATGGCGCCGGCAATGTGTATGTGGGAGGCACAACGGCTGCTACCGACTTTCCAGTGACCCAGGGAGCGTACCAGACGAAGCTCGGCGGCGGCGACGATGCGTATCTTGCCAAGGTCAGTCCGGACGGCTCGCAGTTGATTTACTCCACCTTCCTCGGCGGGAGCGGCGACGAAGGCATGTCCAAACTGATTCTCAACTCCGACGGAAGCCTTTGGATAGCCGGCGGCGCTTCGGCGCCCGGTCTGCCGGCCAGCGCCAACGCATTTCAAACCAAGCCCCATGGGACCGACAACGGCTTTGTCGGCAAGGCGCAGTTCGACCCGAGCGGGACCCTGAGCATTCCTTACCTGACCTTTATTGGGGGATCGAACGCCAGCCAGGAAGATGGGGTCCGCGATTTGACAGTGGACACCGCCGGAAACGTCTATGCCACCGGAGCGACCGAGTCGAACGACTATCCTGTGACCTCGAACGCC
>Ga0116231_10005570_pt1 | contig 24711 bp, 17 predicted proteins | sample S1TSphgellanicum_2_FD_89695 | JGI IMG/M metagenome (GOLD analysis project Ga0116231, IMG submission 89695) | Host-associated microbial communities from peat moss isolated from Minnesota, USA - S1T2_Fd - Sphagnum magellanicum MG | ecosystem: Host-associated > Plants > Peat moss > Unclassified...
CTGCGCGGTCCGAGCCAGCAGAGCTTCGCGAGCTATGTGCCTGAACTGATCGGGCGCCTGCGACAGATCAAGTCGATTCGCGACATCACCAGCGATCTCGACAACGAGGGACTGTCCGTCGATGTCGAGGTCAACCGCCAACTGGCGGCGCGCTTCGGGATCACGCCGGCGACCATCGACAATGCGCTGTACGATGCCCTGGGCCAGCGCATCGTCTCGACCATCTTCAATCAGTCGAACCAGTATCGCGTCGTTTTGGTCGCCAAGCCGGGCAGCCTGCCGAATCTCGCGGCGCTGGGCTCGCTCTACCTGCCCTCCCAGACCGCGAGTGCGGGCCAGGTGCCGCTCAGCGCGATTGCGGACATCAAGACCGCGAAATCCCCGCTCGTCGTCAGCCACCTGGCCCAGTTTCCCGCGGTCACGATTTCGTTCAATCTGGCCGAGGGCGCCTCCTTGAGCACTGCGGTCGACGAGATCGAGAGCGCGGAGCGCGCCGTGCACCTGCCGCCCTCGATCACGACTTCCTTCCAGGGCGCGGCCCAGGCTTTCCAGGACTCGCTGTCGAGCGAAGTGTTTCTGTTGCTCGCAGCCCTGGTGACCGTCTACATCGTGCTCGGCGTGCTCTACGAGAGCTATATCCATCCCGTGACGATCCTCTCGACTTTGCCGTCGGCGGGAATCGGCGCGCTGCTCGCGCTGATGCTGTCGGGCAAGGATCTCGACGTCATCGGAATCATCGGCATCGTGCTGCTGATCGGCATCGTGAAGAAGAACGGAATCATGATCGTCGACTTCGCGCTGGAAGCGGAACGCCAGCACGGCAAGAGTCCGCAAGAGGCGATTTTTCAAGCCTCGATGCTGCGCTTTCGCCCGATACTCATGACCACGCTCGCGGCGATTCTGGGCGCTTTGCCCTTGCTGGTCGGCACCGGCACGGGTTCGGAACTGCGCCGGCCGCTCGGGATCGCGATCATCGGCGGTCTCGTCGTGAGCCAGATGCTGACTCTGTTCACGACACCCGTGATCTATCTGCTGTTCGACCGCGTTTCGGCGCGTTTCAAGCCCGCCCCCCCGGCTCCGCCCGCGGCGGCGACGGCGCCGAGTGCGCCGTGAACATCCCCGCCTTGTTCATCGCGCGGCCCGTCGCCACCTCCTTGCTGGCGGTCGCGATCGCCCTGTCGGGACTGCTCGCCTATTTCCATTTGCCGGTCGCGCCGCTGCCGAATGTCACGTTCCCGGTCATCGTCGTGCAGGCGAACATGGCCGGGGCGAGCCCGCAGACCATGGCGGCGACCGTGGCCGAGCCGCTCGAGAAGCGGCTCGCCACGATCGCGGGTGTCACGGAGCTGACTTCGAACAACAGCATCGGCACGGCGACGGTCGTCGTGCAGTTCGCGTTGAATCGCGACATCAACGGCGCGGCGCGGGACGTCGAAGCGGGAATCCAGGCGGCCCGGGCCGATCTGCCGACGACCCTGCGCAACAATCCGACCTACCGGGAATACAACCCGGCGGATTCCCCGATCATGATCCTGTCCCTGACCTCGGACACGTTGACGACTGCCCAGCTCTACGATTCGGCCGACACCGTGATCCAGCAGCAGCTCTCCCAGATCAACGGCGTCGGCCAGATCCAGCTCGGCGGCAGCGCCTTGCCCGCGGTTCGCGTCGAGTTGCAGCCCGACAAACTCGACAGCTACGGGATCGGACTCGAGGACGTACGCGCCGCGATCGGTGCCGCGAACGCCGATAGCGCCAAGGGCTACATCGACCAGGGGGATCAGCGCTACGAAGTCACCTCCAACGATCAGGTGAGCAAGGCGGCGGATTACCGCAATCTGATCATCGCCTACCGCAAAGATTCGCCGGTGCTGCTCCGCGACGTCGCGGACGTCGTCGATTCCAACGAGAACATCCGCAACGCGGGTCTCTACAACGGCAAGCCGACCGCGGGCGTGATCGTCTATCCGCTGCCGGGCGCGAACATCATCAAGACGGTCGCGCAGATCAAGAAAGTCTTGCCGTCGGTCGTGGCGACTCTGCCGCCCGCGGTTCAGGTTCACATCGCGCTCGATCGATCGCAATCGGTAACGGCAGCCGTCGACGACACCGAACGGAGCCTTTTCATCGCGGTGCTGTTGGTCATCGGGGTGGTCTACGTGTTCCTGCAATCTCGACGCGCGACCCTGATACCGGCCGTGGTCCTGCCGCTGTCGATCGTCGGCACCTTCGGACCGATGTACCTGCTCAACTACAGCATCGACAACCTCTCGCTGATGGCCTTGACGATCGCCACCGGCTTCGTCGTCGACGACGCCGTCGTCGTGCTCGAAAACATCGTGCGCCACATCGAAACGGGCATGGATGCCCGGGAAGCGGCCGTGCGCGGCGCCGGCGAGGTGAGTTTCACGGTGATTTCCATGAGCGTGTCGCTGATCGCGGTGTTCATCCCGATTCTATTGATGCCGGGAATCGTGGGCCTGCTGTTCCATGAGTTCGCGGTGACCTTGTCGGTTGCGATCCTGTTCTCGTTGTTGATCTCGCTCACCGTAACCCCGACGATGTGCGCGCACTTGCTCGGGCGCAAGGCGGCCCTGCATTCGAAAGCTAGGTGGGCGGTCTGGTCCGAGGCGCAGTTCGATCGCTTCAAGAACGCCTATTCGCGAACGCTCACCGCCGTGCTCGACCATACCCTGATCGTCGGTCTCGGACTGCTCTTGCTGATCGCGCTCAACGTGATTCTGTTCAAGCTGCTGCCATCGACCTTTTTCCCGGAACAGGACAACGGCCTGTTGATCGGCCAGATCATCGCCGACCAGAGCATCTCGTTTCAGGCCATGGAGAAGAAGCTCGCGCAGCTGCAGGATATCGTGCAGAGCGACCCGGCGATCGCCTCGGTGATCGGCTTCACCGGTACGCGCGCGCTGAACACCGCGAACGTCTATGTCGCACTCAAACCGCTGGCCCAGCGCCATCTCACGGCGGATCAAGTCGTGCAACGGCTGCGGCCCAAACTCAACCAGGTGTCGGGTGCGCGGCTGTATCTGCAGGCGGTGCAAGACCTGCACATCGGCGGCCGGCAGTCGGCCGCCGAATACCAATACACCTTGACCAGCGATGACCCGCAGGCGCTCTATACCTGGACGCCGAAGCTCCTGACCGCGCTCGGCAAGGAGCGCGGGCAGCTGCTCGACGTCAACTCCGACATGCAGCAGCACGGTTTGGAAACCTTCGTGACCGTCGATCGTGGGACCGCCGAGCGCTACGGCTTTCAGATCAATCAGCTGGACAACGTGCTCTACGACGCCTTCGGGCAGCGCTCGGTCTCGACGATTTTCAACCCCTTCAATCAGTATTTCGTCGTCATGGAAGTTGCGCCGAAGTATTGGCAGGGTCCGGCCCAGCTCGATCGCACCTACTTCAGCACGGCGTCGGGTAATCCGACGGGAACGCAGCAAACTCAGGCCCCCGGCGGGACCGTCAGCGGCGTCACGGTTTACTCCGCGGTCGCGGCCGGCCGGAGCGCGACCGCGAGCGGCAACTCGCAGAACGCCAGCGCCGAGGCCAACTCGGTCACGAACAGCATCTCGAACAGCAAGGGTGGCAGCTCCACGGGCAGCGCCGACAGCACCTCGGCCGAGACCATGGTGCCCCTGCCGACGATGGCCACCTACAAGAACGACCATACCGCGACGCAGGTCAATCACCAGAATGGCCTCGTCGCGGCGACGATCTCCTTCAATCTGCCGCCGGGCGGGTCGCTGAGCCAGGCGTCCGCGACGATCGCCCAGGCGATGACGGATTTGCGCATACCGGCCTCGATCCGCGGCAACTTCGCCGGTGCCGGACAGGTCTTCGCCCAGTCCATGTCGACGCTGCCCTTGTTGATCGGCGCTGCGCTCGTGGCCGTCTACATCGTGCTCGGTATTCTCTACGAAAACACGATCCATCCGATCACGATCCTCTCCACATTGCCGTCGGCCGGCATCGGCGCGACCCTGGCATTGCTGATCTTCGGCACGCCGTTCTCCATGATCGCCCTGATCGGCATCATTCTGCTGATCGGCATCGTGAAAAAGAACGCGATCATGATGATCGACGTCGCCATTCACCTGCAACGCGAGCGCAACATGCCCGCGAAGGACGCGATCCACGAGGCGGCGGTGATCCGCCTGCGGCCGATCATGATGACCACGGCGGCGGCCGTGCTCGGCGCCCTGCCGCTCGCGATCGGCATCGGCCAGGGCTCATCGCTGCGCCAGCCGCTCGGCATCACGGTCATGGGCGGCCTGATCCTGAGCCAGATCGTGACCCTCTATACGACGCCGGTCATCTACGTCTATCTCGAACGGGCACGCGTCCGGATACGCGCGGCCTTCTCGGGCACGGTCTTCCGTCGGGATCTGGGAGTGCAATCATGAGAGGCGGCAAGTTGAGGTTCGGCTGGCTCGTAACCGCGGCAATGCCGCTTGCAGGGTGTATGGTCGGGCCGAACTACCAACGACCCGAGGTGCCGGTAGCCCCCCAATATAAGGAACTGGCTGGCTGGACCGCGGCGGCTCCGGCTGATGGCGCACCGAAAGGCGACTGGTGGACCGATTTCCACGACGACCTGCTCGATCAACTCGAGCCCTTGGTCGCTGTCTCGAATCAAACCGTGCGCCAGGATTACTTCAACTATCAGGCGGCTCTCGCCGAGGTGAAGCTCGCGCAAAGCGAACTCTTGCCGACCATCGGGCTCACGGGGTCGGCGACCCGGTCCGGCGGCGCCGGCGCCACCACCGCGAACCGCGGTTCGCATGTCGTCAATGCCGGGTCGATCGAGGCGACGGCGAGTTGGACGCCGGATATCTGGGGTCAGGTCCGGCGGCTGATCGAGGAGAACAAGGCAACGGCGCAAGCGGACGCGGCTACGCTCGCCAATGCCACGCTGTCCGAACAATCCTTGCTGGCGACTACCTTGATCGAGTTGCGGCTCGCGGACGCGAACATCGACTTGGAGCAGTCGACGGTCGATGCGTACCGTGCATCGCTCGCCGTGACGGAGTCGCAAGGCGCAGCCGGCGTCACCGGGACGCCGCCGTCGGCCGTGATCACGGCACGCGTCGCCCTGGAAACGGCGCAGGCGAGCTTGATCAGCCTCGGGGTGGCGCGCGCGCAGTACGCCCACGCAATCGCCGTGCTGGTCGGCAAGAATCCGGAGGATCTCGAGATCCCGCATAGCACGGGCCGGCCGACTCTGCCGGCGGTGCCTGCGGGCGTTCCGTCGACGCTGCTGCAGCGCCGGCCCGACATCGCCGCCGCGGAACGCAACATGGCCGCACAGAACGCGGCCGTGGGTGTTGCGGTCGCGGCCTATTATCCGACGCTGTCCTTGTCGGCCGCGGCGGGATTCTCACAATCCCCGCTCGACGGCCTATTGCACGCGGCTAACCACATCTGGTCGATCGGCGCGTCCGGATCCGAGACCCTGATCGACTTCGGCTATCGCCACGCCGAGGTGCTTAGCGCCAAGGCGACCTATGAGGCCGCCGTCGCGAGTTACCGCGGCATCGTACTCAATGCCTTCGCGGACGTGGAGAACGATTTGTCGAACCTGAACATTCTCGCCAACGAGGCGCAAGCCCTCGAAGTCGCCGTGGCCGATGCGAAGCGCGGTACGCAAATCGCCCTGGATGAGTTTCAGGCAGGCACGACCGACTATACGACCGTGGCTGCCGCCCAGGAGACCCAACTCGCCGATCAGCAGAGTGCGCTCAGCGTCGAGGAGAGCCGCCTGGTCGACGCCGTTTCGCTGATCACGGATCTCGGCGGCGGCTGGTCCACGGCGCAGTTACACTAGGGGCTAGCCCCGCCCCGGCACCCACGACGTACCCGCGAGCGGCACGCCCGCCATCGCTGCAGCCTCGACGGTCAAGGCGACGAGGTCCTCCCGCTCGAGATGGTGCACGTCTTGCTTGCCGCAAGCACGCGCGATCGTCGTGAGTTCCATGCTGAGCGTCTTGAGATAATTCTTGAGGCGTTTTGCGCCCACGGCCGGTTCGAGGCGCAACTCCAGCTCAGGATCTTGCGTGGTCACGCCGACCGGGCACTTGCCCGTATGGCAGTGATGGCAGAACCCCGGCGACGTGCCGAGGCGCGCGTAGTCGGCCACGGCGGATATGTGCTCGCCGCCCACGAGGTAGGCATCGCTGTTGCAGCCGAGCGCGAACAGCACGCCCTGACCGATCGCCACGGCATCGGCACCCATCGCCAGCGCCTTGGCGACATCGGCACCGCTGCGGATGCCGCCCGAGATCACGAGCTGCACCTGTCCGCGCATGTTCAAGTCATCGAGCGCATCCACGGCCTGGCGCAAGGCGGCCAGCGTTGGAATGCCGACATGCTCGATGAAGACCGTCTGAGTCGCCGCAGTACCGCCCTGCATGCCGTCGACGACGATCACGTCGGCGCCCGCGTGCACCGCGAGCTTCACGTCGTTGAAGGTGCGCGTCGCGCCCACCTTCACGTAGATCGGTTTCTCCCATTCGGTGATTTCCCGCAGTTCCCTGATCTTGATCACGAGATCGTCCGGCCCGGTCCAGTCGGGATGACGCGAGGCGGAGCGCTGATCGACGCCCTCGGGCAGCGTACGCATGCGCGCCACGCGCGGATTGATCTTTTGTCCGAGCAGCATACCGCCGCCGCCGGGTTTCGCACCCTGGCCGATGACGATTTCGATCGCATCCGCGCGGCGCAGATCATCCGGGTTGAAGCCGTAGCGCGACGGAAGGCACTGGTACACCAGGGTCTTCGAGGAGGCCCGCTCTTCGGCGGTCATGCCGCCGTCCCCCGTGGTGGTCGAGGTGCCCACGTCGCTGGCTGCCCGGCCGAGCGCCTCTTTGACCCGCGCCGACAGGGCCCCGAAGCTCATGCCGGCGATCGTGATCGGAATCGCCAATTCGATCGGCCGTGACGCGTAGCGGGTCCCGAGCACGGTCCGGGTCACGCAGCGCTCACGATATCCCTCGAGCGGATAGCGCGAGAGCGACGCGGCGAGAAACAGCAAGTCGTCGAAATTCGGCACGCGTCGCTTGGCGCCGAGGCCGCGGATCTCATAGAGGCCGCTCGCCGCCGCACGTTGAATGTAATCGATGGTGTGGCGGTCGAACCCGGCCGACTCCTCGTGCTGCAGCTTCGTCATGGCCTCAATACTCCTGATCGGCATCGGCATGCCAGTGGTACAAGCTCTTGGCCGACGCCACGCGCCGAAACTCGGAGGGATCATGATCGAATCCAGCCGCCGCGAGCAGTTCGCGCACCGCCGCATGGTCGGTGGCGGTCATCGGCTCGATCCGCGCATCGGCGCCGAGTGAGCGAATCTTGCCGCGCACGTAGATAACGGCCTCATAGAGGGAATCCCCGAGTGCGTCGCCGGCGTCGCCGCAGACGACGATGCGCCCCGCTTGGGCCATGAAGGCGGAGAAACTGCCGACGCTGCCGCCGACCACGATGTCGCCGCCCTTGAGCGAGATGCCACAGCGCAGCGAGGCGTCACCATCGATGATCAGAAGTCCGCCGTGAGCGGATGCGCCGGCCGCCGTCGAGGCGAAGCCGCGAATGTGTACGCGGCCGGACATCATGTTCTCGGCGGCACCGGGACCGGCATTACCATGCACCGTCACGCTGGCGGCCTGGTTCATACCGGCAACGTAATAGCCGACGTGACCTTGCACGTCGACCTCGAGCGGCGCGTCGAGTCCGCAGGCGATCGAGTGGGCGCCGTCGGGATGGACGACGCTGACCCGCGTCACGCCCTCGGCTTGCGCTCGTCGGTGCAGGAAGTGGTTCAACTCCCGCAAGCTGCTCGCGGCGAGATCGAAACTGCGCCACGCACCGGCCGGGTCGACCGCGCTCACCTTGCCCGCGCCCGCCTCCGCGCCTCCCTCCGCGCCGCCAACGACGGCCGGGTTCAAATGTGCCATGAGTAGATTTCCTCGGGCTTGGGCTCGAACAGGCTGGCATGTGCGATATCCGGCAGATGCGCGAGCGAGCGGAACTCCGAGGCGATCGCGACGTAGTCGTCGCTCTCGGCGACGACCGCCGGCTTGCAGGCGAACGCATCGCGCACGATCAGCAACTCCACGTCGGTGCCCATCAAGAAGGTAAAGAATCCGTCCAGTTCGCTGAAGCCGCGCTGCACCGCGGTGCGCAGGTCATCGCCCTCGCGCAAACGCCACTCGAAGAAGCGGCAGGCCGCCTCCGTGTCGTTGTCGGTTTCGAATTCGATGCCGAGCGGCTCGAGCTTCTTGCGCACCAAATGCGGATTCGACAGCGAGCCGTTGTGCACCAGACAGAAGTCGCGGCCCGCGGTGAACGGATGCGCATGCGCGGGCGTCACCGCGGACTCCGTCGCCATGCGCGTGTGACCGACCAAGTGCGAGCCGCGCAAGCCCGCGAAGCCATAGCGAGCGGCGATCTCGGCCGGCGCACCGACGTCCTTGTACAAATCGATCGACCGGCCGATCGACAGCACGGCGACCTCGGGCGCCCGCGCGAGCAGCCAGGCGGCCACATCGTCCGGTTCGGCGTCGGTCGTGAGGACGGCGTGATTGCCGGTCGCGTGGGCGCGATGGCTGCCGCTGACGTCCGAGCTGAAGCGCGCGAGCAAGTCCGTCCAATCGACCGCATGCCTGCCGCGATAGAGGCTGAGCTTGTGCTGCGCCTCGGCGACCGGTTCCGTGTAGACCGCGAGACCGGCCGAGTCCGGTCCGCGCTCCGTCATGCCCGTCAACATCGGCACCATGAGCGCCCCGAGTTGCGCACGCAGCTGCGGCTTCTTGACCAACAGACCCACAATGCCACACATCGGCGCTGCTCCTAAAAAAACTCCAAGTACCGTTTCGATTCCCAATCGGAAACGTGGCGCGCATATTCGGTCCATTCCATGCGCTTCAGGCGGATGAACTCGCGTGCCAGGTCCACCCCGATCCCGGCTTGGATCACCGGATCCGCCTCGAGTGCGGTCACGGCCTCGTGCAGATTCTGGGGCAACAGACCGATACCCTGCCGCTCGAGTTCTGCAGCGGACAGCTCGTACAGATTGACGTTGCGAGCGGGTCCCGGGTCGAGGTTGCGATCGATGCCGTCGAGACCGGCCGCAAGCAGAGCGGCGGTCGTCAGGTAGGGATTACAGCCGGAGTCCGGTAAGCGGACCTCCAGACGCCCGAAGGGCACGCGCACGCAGGCCGTGCGATTGTTGTCGCCATAGGCGATGTAGGCCGGCGCCCAGGTTGCTCCCGAGAGCGAGCGGCCGACGACGAGACGCTTGTAGGAATTCACGGTCGGCGCGGCGATTGCGCTGAAGGCTCGCGCGTGCACGAGCACGCCGGCCAGGAACTGGTACGCGAGCCTCGAGAGGCCCATGCCGCTCGCGTCCTTGGGATCGTGAAACGCGTTCTTGTCGGTGGCCGAGCCCAGTGATACGTGGAAATGCGCGCCGCTGCCGGTACGATTGGAGAACGGCTTCGGCATGAAGGTCGCTATCAAACCATGCTGGTGCGCGATTTCGCTCGCCGCCATTTTCACGAACGTGAAACTGTCCGCGGACTGCAGTGCCTCGGCATACGTGAAATTGATCTCGAACTGCCCGTTGCCGTCCTCGTGGTCGATCTGATAGACGTCGATTCCGACGGCCCGCAAGGCATCGACAATCGCATCGAGCACCACCCGTGTGCGCGACAGACCCTTGTAGTCGTAGCAGGGTTTATCGAGACTGTCGGTTGCATCGGCGGGACCCAAGCTCCCATCCTCGCGGCGTGTGAGCAGCATGAACTCGGGCTCGATGCCGGTGAACATGGTCAGTCCCCGTTCGGCCAGCCGTGCGAGTTGCGCCTGCAAGGCGACGCGTGAACAATAGGGGTAAGGCTTGCCCATGACGCGGCCGTTGCAAATGATCCGGGCATAGCCCGGCATCCAGGGTATCGCTTGCAGCGTGGATAGATCGCCGACCGCCATGTAGTCCGGACCTTCCGGCCCCATGCCGAAACCCCACAGCGCAAACCCGGCGAAGCCGGCGCCGTCGTTCAGGATCATATCCAGATGCTCGATCGGCACCGCCTTCGCCTTGGCAGCGCCGTGCAGATCGACGAATTGCGCCAGAAGGTAGCGAATCTTATGTTCGCGAAAAAACTGCCGTGCTTCGTCCCGATCCATCTACTCTCTCCCGTCACCGGCTCCCGCTCTCGCGGACGCGACTTGCATGTGCGAATATAAGCATAAACGTTAACTGTGGAGCAAATTACATTGCGTAATATGCAAGTCAGGAAGCGCATCCCGGCCGGCGAGAGCCCATCCGAGCGCAGCGAAGACCCCGCCGTCGACTTAGGCAGGACCGCGCGCCGGCTGCGCGAAACACAGAATCTCACGCTGGCGGACGTGGCCCGACGCGCGAACATCAGCAGCGCGATGCTCAGTCGTCTCGAAACGGGACGGGTCAGTCCCAGCCTCGAGACCATCGTCGCCTTGTCGGAGGCCTTGGGCGTCACCGCCTCGATGCTGATGCAAAGGGTCGGCGCCAATGAGGCGGGCGCGCAGTTGATCCGCTCGGGCGAGGGCCTCGAAACCGTGCGCAGCGGCACGCGGCGGGGACATACTTATCATCTGCTCGCGGCCCAACGCGGACCGCGCAAGATCTTCGAGCCCTTTCTCGTGACCTTCACGGACAAGAGTGAAACGTTTCCCGGCTTTCAGCACCCCGGGATCGAATTCATCCACATGCTCTCGGGCATCATTCATTACCGGCATGGGCGCCAGACCTACGTGCTGCGGCCCGGCGATACGCTGACGTTCCGGGGCGACGTGCCGCACGGTCCGGAACGCCTAGAAAAGGTGCCGATCCGCATGCTGTCACTGATCATCTACGGCAATGAGGAGGACTGAGCGGCTCTGCGCGCCGCCATCGCGGCGTTGCCGCGCCGGAAGGTCTGCGTGAGCGCGCTAGACCAGAATCGACCGAGCGTCAAAACGCGGATATCCCCGGGTGAACTGCACGATGAGCGGCCCCGACTGGCGTACACTCATCGTCATACTGGAGAAAACGGTGATGCTGGAGAGAGCCAATCGACGCGAACTGATCGACTGCACGACTCTGCGCTCGCTGTGCATTGCATCGGATGGCGCCGGCGCTCTGCAGACCGGATCGCACGTGGGCGCGGTACTGGCCACCGGCACCCTGTTGTGGCTGTGCTGGGGAACCTGGTGGGCGGTGCCGGTGTTCTGCATTCACGGTGTTCTGCTCAATTTTCTGTATGCCGGCCAGCACGAGCTGAGCCACGGTACCGTGTTTCGCACGCGTCGCCTCAATGCATGGGTCGGCCGGCTGTTCGGCTTCGTCTTGTTCTATCCGCGCACTTTCGACCAGGTGCAGCACATGGCACATCACCGCTACACCCAGGACTGGTCGCGGGACGGCGAACTCGCGCGCGAACGCTATACGCTGCGTTCCTACCTTCTCTGGATGTCGGGGATCACCTATTGGTACACGCGCTGGCGCCGCATCCTGCGCTTCTGCGCCGGCATCGTCACCGAGCCCTATCTGCCGCCATATCGCCATGCCGAGCTGACCCGCGAGGCCCGGGTGCACCTCGCGGGCTATGCGCTCATTGCCGGCGCATCGGTTCTCTGGCGCAGCTGGGCCGCGGTGCTGCTCTGGCTCGCGCCGATGTGCATGCTGAAATTCACGCACCAGCTGCAAAATACGATCGAGCATCTCGGACTTCCGCACGCCGATGACATACTCAGCAACACCCGCAGCACCCGCACGAACGCGGTTCTGCGCTGGCTCGCCTGGCAGATGCAATATCACACGGCGCACCACGCCTTCCCGGGCGTGCCGTTTCATCGCCTCGGCGAACTGCACACCGTGCTGTTTACCCGGCGGGGTACGACACCGCCGACCATGAGTTATTGGGGCTTTCAGATCGCGGTCGTGCGGGCATTCGCCCGCGGCAAGACCGAGGCCGACTATCGCGACGATCGGATGTGGATCTGCGAAGCGGCACCGGAGTGACCCGGTTGAATCATGAGTTGCTCGTCTACCAGGCGCTGTGGGCGATGGACGGGCTCGATGCCGAGGAGCCCTCGACCGCGGAGAAATTCGACCGGGTCCGCGCGGCCGGCTTCGACGGCATGGCCATCGATCTCGGTGCCCTCAGCTTTGCCGCGGCTGAAGCGACCGTGCCGCACTACGCCCGCACCGGCTTGCAGGGCGGTCTGACCGCTTTTCCCACGTCGATCGAAGCCCTGCGTCCGGCGCTCGAGCTCGCGCATCGCATCTGCGCCCCTTTCGTGACGGTCATCGGCCAGCAAATGCCGATCCGCCTCGAGGAGATGATTCCTGTGATCGAGGGATGGCTGCGGCTCGCGGAACGGGAAGCCATGCCGATCCACTTCGAAACGCATCGCAACTGCATCACCAATGATCTGTTCACGACCGTCCAGCTGCTCGAATCCGTCCCGCAAATGCGTCTGGCGGCGGACTTGTCGCACTATGTCGTCGATCGGGAAATGCCCTGCCCGCCGCCACCCGCATTGCAGGCGCTGATCGCACGCATTCTGGAACGTTCGGATTCCTTCCAAGGGCGGGTGGCGGCGCGCGGCCAGATACAAATCGCCCTGGGATTTCCGCAAAACGCCAAATGGGTTGCCTTGTTTCGCTCCTGGTGGCAAGCGGGCTTCGCCGCATGGCGGGCGCGGCACACCGATGCGCAGCGTTCGCTCGTGTTCCTGTGCGAACTCGGACCGCCCGACTATGCAATCACGGATGGCAGCGGCCGCGAGCTGTCCGACCGCTGGCAGGAAGCGCTGACGCTCGCGCGCTGGGCGCGGGAACTTTGGGCGCATACCGGCGACGCTTGAACCCCGCGGCGCGGTGCTCAGCGGTACCAGGGGCCCGTGATGAGCGCACGCTGGGTGGCATTCGCCGCAGCCTCGAAGCTCGCCAGCACGCGCTTGACGACGATGTACGACAGCATCCCGCGCAAACGCTGCCGTCCGGCCGCGTCCGTCTCCACGACCGGCACATGGCAGAGCCCGCACTCGGCAAACATCGCCGCGACGTCGGCGATGCTCGCGCGCTCGAGATCGTCGATTTCGACGACGCGGCACTGGTATATGGGCTGCATCATGTCGCGCACCAGTGCCTGGCGACGCGGTGGTGCGGTCAGCTGCATCGTGTGCCTGGACTTGTCGCCGCAAAGATCGGCGACGGCAACGAGGCCGACGACGACGTGGAATTTCGCCCCGGTGACGAACGCGGACCGGACGCCGGCGAGTCTAAGTTGTTTGAGCGCCTGATCGACCTTTGTGTCCTCGGCGACGCCGACGGACGGATGGCTACGAAAGTCGGTCATGACGGACAATGCCGGATCCTGCGGATCCGCCAGCCACGGTTCGAGTTCCGGCACGACGGCGGTGGGAGTACGCAGAAATCCGAGTGGCAGGCGTTGCACGAGGAACCTTATGTCTCGAGCAAACGCGCGTCATGCTTCCACGGCAGTATCCCGTTGTAGCGGCGAAACATTTCGGCATTTCCGCGCTCGAAAAACTCGGCTTGCACCGACATTCGGTTGCTGCCAACGGTATAGACGACCGTGTACCCGTAAGTGCAATCGAACCGCGGGAACATGCGCTCGCCGAGCACTTTGCGCAGCACTCGATCCACCTCCATCTGGCCGGGCTCTCGTGCCTTGCGAAACCAGACCGGAGAAGCGGCGATCGCAACCTCGCGCTTGAGGAAGTAGCAATTGACGTCGATGAAATAGTCCTCGGGGCCGAGGACGCTCGGCCACTTGCCGAGACTCTCGCAATCGTCATACCCGAGGTCGTTGCCTGTCGCGCTGACGAGTCGGCGCAGCGAATAGGCCCAATCATTGCCGGCGTCGATGACCGCCATGCAGTCCTCGACGTGCGTCGGCTCGAGTTGATTGTCGTCGTCGAGAAACATCAGGTAGGCGCCGTCGGCCAGATAGGACCCGGCCCCGTAGATACGATGCCCATTCCAGCGATCCCTACCGACCGAGAACGGCAAATCGACTCTTGCGAGCTCGTAGCCATCGGCGGCGCCGTCCGCTGCGGACCTCTCGCGAGCAGCGAATGCCGCCAGCGTCGCATCGGCTTCGGTTCGGTAGCTTGGGCCATCGACGAAGATCAAGTGCTGGATCGGCCGGTAGGTTTGGCGCAGCACCGAAGCGAGGCACTTCACCAGCGCGGGCTTGCCGGTGGTCGCGGTGATGATGCTGACTAGGGGTCTGGGCACGTTGTAATCCTGGCGGTTTCTGTGGCAGGGCGCATCACCTGAGCGCGATCCCAAAAATTATCGGCAGCGGCTCGCGATCCTGAAGGCGCCGCCAGGGCCTGGCCGGCCGCGCCTGGCCGGCCGCGCCTCGCCGGCCGCGCCTCGCCGGCCGCGCCTGGCCGGCCGCGCCTGGCCGGCCGCGCCGATTCCGGGTCGCGAAGCTTGCTAGTATCGGCAAGGCCGTTCGGCTTAGTCTTCGCGAGGAATACGCCCCCATGATCTGCCGTCGACGGTTCGTGCAACTCGCCGCAGGTGGTATTGCCGTGTTCGGCGCAGGTACCTCTCGTGCCGCGGCGCCCGACGGCCTGCCGCGCGCCCCGCCCGCCGCCGTGGCGGTCGATGCCGCCGGCGTCCTGGCCTTCCTCGAGGACGTCGCGGCAGCCGGTATGGAGATGCACAGCTTCATGCTCCATCGGCACGGCGCGGTCGCCGCGGAGGGCTGGTGGTGGCCTTATCGGTCCGACCGCCCGCACATGATGCACTCCCTGACCAAGAGCGTGACCGCTTGCGGTGTGGGTCTTGCGATTGCGGAGGGTCGGTTCGGCCTCGACGATACGGTCGTCTCGTTCTTCCCGGACCAGTTGCCGGCCACGATCGACGCCAATCTGGCCGCGATGCGAGTCCGCGACTTGCTCAGTATGCAAACGGGCCAGACGACATCCGTCTCGGGTTCCGTCTGGCGCCAGCTGCAAACCAGTTGGATCACTGAGTTCTTCAAGATTCCGGTCGTCGATCGGCCCGGGACGACCTTCGTCTACACGAGCGCGGCGAGCTACATGCTGTCGGCGATCGTGAGTAAGACCACCGGGCAAAGATTGCGCGACTATCTCGAGCCGCGCGTGTTCGCGCCGCTCGGCATTCGCAAGCTGAGCTGGGACGTCGGGCCGGACGGCGTCAACCCCGGCGGCAACGGCCTCAGCTGGACCACGGCGGACGCCTTGAAGCTCGGCATTCTGCACGCCCAAGGCGGCCGTTGGCATGGCCGGGAAATACTGCCGGCCGCCTGGGTGCAAGCGGTCGGCACGCCACACACCCCGGGCCGTGAATATGGCTACCAATGGTGGATCGGCCCCGAGGGGGCCTACTTCGCCGACGGCTTGTTCACGCAATTGTCGGTGGTGTTTCCCGCGCATGAGGCGACGCTCGCCGTGACGGCCGCGATTGCCGACGACGAAGCGCTGCTCAAGCTCATTTGGGCACATTTCCCGGCCGCCTTCGGCGCCGCGCGTACCGCCACCGCCTCGAGTGCAGCCGGCGCCGGCGCCGACCTACAGCGGCGGTGTGCGGCGCTACGTCTGCTCCCGCCGATATCTCCGAGCCATTCGCCGCTCGCCGCGCGACTCTCCGGCCGCGAGTATCGAATCGCCGCGAACGAAGACGGGGTGGAAGCCCTGGGCTTCGATTTCGCCCGCAGCCGCTGCCGCTTCTGGCTGCGGGACGGACGGGGACGGCACACGGTCACGGTCGGAACCCGCTCCTGGGTAGAAGGCGAGACCACGATGACCGGAAATAAACTGCATCACGAATATCAGCCGGACCACATGCGGGTCGTCGCCGGTGGCGAGTGGCATGACGCACAGACCTTCGCGATGACCTGGCAGTTCGTCGAAAGCGCGTTCTGCGACCACCTCGTTTGCCGCTTCGACGGCGATACCATGACGCTCGATCGGCGCGTCAACGTCAATTCCGAGGCAACCAGCCGACCGACTCTGCATGGCCGCCTGGTTTAGGCGCACGGTGCCGGCCTGGCGCGCCCCTGGACCGCACGTCCCTGGACCGCACGTCCCTGACCTGCGCGTTAGGCGCCGCCCGCGACTCGCGCTCGCCGCGGCACTTGTCGCAGCGCTTGCCGCGGCTTGCGCCGGCCCGCGCATCGACACGCGTTTTCACGCGGTGAGCCAGGACAGCCGTGTACAGTTCATCATCCTGCATTACACGGAGATCGACTTTGAGCACTCGCTGCGGCGACTCACCCGCGAGGAAGTCAGCAGCCACTACCTCGTGAACGAAGCGCCGCCGACGATTTACCGGCTGGTCGACGAACGCCGGCGCGCCTGGCACGCCGGCACGAGCTACTGGCAAGGCTTTACTCATTTGAACGCCAATTCCATCGGCATCGAGATCGTCAATCTCGGCAACGGCGGCGATCCCAGCGCCGGCTACGCGGATTATCCCGAGGCGCAGATCGCGAACGTCATCGCCCTGGTGCGCGACGTACAGCGGCGCCACGGTGTGCGACCCGACCGCGTGCTCGGTCACAGTGACGTGCAACCCTTGACCAAACAGGATCCGGGGCCGCGCTTTCCGTGGTATCGGCTTGCGCTGGCCGGCCTGATCGTCTGGCCCGACCCCGCGGCGGTCGCGATGGCGCAGTCGCGCTACGCGCAAGCCTTACCGACGACGACCTGGTTCCAGCAACGGCTCGCCGCACATGGCTTCGATCTGGCCGCGACCGGCGTGCCCGACGCGGCGACGCTCGCCGCGATGCGCGCGTTCCAGATGAAATACCGGCCAGCGCGCTACGACGGAGTGGCGGATGCCGAGACCGCCGCTTTGCTCGACGTGTGCACGCGCGAGAACGGCTGGCTGCTGCGCGCGGCGGATGGCCAATGGCATCCCTATCACGCGCCGTGATCGCTCTTGTTGTCCGGCCTGGCGGCGTGGCACAGTGAACACGGTGCGTTATCGCTGGCTGCTCCTGCCGTTGATCCTGCTCTGCGTCGGGGCGCCGGGCACGCTCGACGCTGCCACGGCAGCGGTGCGCGCTCGCGAGCTCGGCGTTCCGTTCGACGGTGTGCCGGGTCCCTTGGATGCGATCACCGACATCAAGGGCCTCGAGGTCGGCAGCACCACCTTGATCTCCGGAAACGGCCCGCTCGTCGTCGGCCAAGGCCCGGTCCGCACCGGCGTCACCGTGATCCTGCCGCGCGGCAAGACGAACACCGATCCGGTCTACGCCGCCTGGTTCTCGCTCAATGGCAACGGCGAGATGACCGGCACGACTTGGATCGAGGAAGGCGGCTTTCTCGAAGGGCCTGTCGCCATTACCAATACGCACAGCGTCGGCACCGTGCGCGACGCGATGATTGCCTGGGGTTTGCGCCACGGCGCGCGCGGCGAGCAAGCTTGGTCCTTGCCGGTCGTCGCCGAAACTTTCGATGGCTTTCTCAACGATATCGATGGCTTTCATGTCCGACCCGAGCACGTATTTGCCGCCTTGGATGGTGCGCGCGCGGGCCCCGTTGCGGAGGGCAACACGGGCGGCGGCACAGGCATGGTCTGCTATGGATTCAAAGGCGGGACCGGCACCGCTTCACGGGTCCTTGCGCCGCAATTGGGCGGCTACACGGTCGGCATACTTGTGCAGTGTAATTGCGGGCGTCGCCCCCAGCTGACCATCGCCGGTGTCCCGGTCGGCAAGGAGATTCCCGACGCCGTCCCTTATGCCGGGCGCGATGCGCCGCCCGGTTCGGAAGCGACGGGCGACCTCGGTTCGATCATCATCGTCGTGGCCACCGATGCGCCGCTATTGCCTCATCAGCTGAAACGCCTGGCACGACGCGCGTCCCTCGGCTTAGCGCGGACCGGCTCGACTTCGGGCAACGGCTCCGGCGACATTTTCCTGGCCTTCTCGACGGCCAATCCGGGTGCCGACCAGGATCCGCAGTCGAACGCCGGCACCGTATCCGTGCAAACCGTTTCGAACGAGCGTATCAGCCCCTTGTTCACGGCCACCGTCGAAGCGACCGAGGAAGCGATCGTCAATGCCATGGTCGGTGCCGAGACCATGGTCGGCCGCGACGGCAATAGGGTGATCGCCCTACCGCATGCTGAACTGCAAGCCGTGCTGCGCAAGTATCGACGCTGATCAGCATGGGTCGGGCTGCGCTTCGCGTCACACTCAGAATTTATACAGCGCCTGCGCGTTGCCCCGCAGCACCATGTCCGCGATTTGCAGGGCGCGCTCGCGGCTGATCTCACCGTCGTCGAGCATGCCCGTGAGTGCCACCCCCAATGCTTTGCGGGCATCGTGACTTGCGATCCAGGCGGCCTCCGGCCAGCCCATCTGCGCCGTGAACCCGTAAGCGTCGGTGCCGAACAGCACCTTGTCGGGCACGAACTCCAGCCACTCGCGCAACCACCCAGCCTGTGTGTACGGCGTAAACATAATGTCCTGGCAGGAGATGTCCGCGTATACGTTCGGCTTCTGCAACAGCGCCGCGACCTCCCGCACGTACGGCCAGCCGCCGTGCAAGAGGACGAAATTCGTCTTGCGCAGCCGGGGGTCGTTGAACAAGGGTTCGAGCAGCAAGGGATTGACGCCCGCGACCGAAAAGTAACTGCCGACGCCTCCCAATGTGTGCAGATGCACGGCCAATCCCAAGCGGCCGCATTCCATGGCGATGTAGCGAAACAAGTAATCTTGCAGCTGCTTGTAGTCGGTCGCATCCGGTACGCCGCCGGCAATCCAGCGCGCGTAGATCTTTTCGACCGCGGCGCGCGGCGGATCGCCGAAATCGAACGAGCGTAGATAGGCGACCTCGAATTTCTCGGCGACCGCGCCGGCGGCTTTCTGTCGTTCCAGCGTCGCGGTGACGACCTTGCTCAGGTACTCGGCCAGCGTCGCGGGAGCGGCGCTGAGTCCGGACTCTTTGAGGTAGCGGCTGCGCACGATCGCCTCGAGCCGGAAGAACTCCCGTCGGTCGGGCGTCGCGGCCGCGAGACCGGCATTATCCAAGGGGAACAACAAGGCGTCGGCAAAAGGCACCCAGCGAAAGCGCGGCGGTTCGACACCGAAGCCAAGCGCGACGCGGTTCGCGAGCATCGTGGCGATACCGGTCTGATCGAGCACCCACGCGGGAAAGTGTTCTCCCTTTTCCGACTGGACCTCGTGGCGCAGGGCGTCGAGCCGTGCCTGGGCCTCGGGAGCGAGCGGCGGCGGATCGGTGAATCCATAGAGTGCCTGCCAAGCGGCGCCGAGCAGCGGGAAATCCGGGCGCATGGCGACGGGATCGGTCTGCGCCTCCAAACTTTCGACCGGCAAGGCATCGAACTCGCGGTCGCTCGCCATTGCCGGCGGCGCGAGGACCGGGTGGGCGTGGTCGTCGATGGCCTGAATCGTGGCGATTGCCTGTTCGAGGCCGGGATCGACGTGCTGGGCGAACGCCGCACCGCCGCCGTACGGATCGAGAACCGCCAAAACCATTGCAATTCTCGCCAGAACCGCCCGCATGTTCCAAACACTCGTGATTCCTATCATCGCCGGCATTATGCCACTCGCTAAGGATCGTTTGCGACGATGGACTGCAGCGCGTCCGGATCGAGGATCGTGATGTTGCTGCGGCCGAGTCCCACCCACCTCTGCGACTTCCAGTTCTGCAGATACTGATTCACGACTTGCCGGGAAAGACCGACGAAACGTGCCATCTCCTCTTGCGAGATCGACAGGCGAACCCCCTTCGCGGTGTTCTGGCCGTGCATGTGACCGAGCGTCAAGAGCCGCTTTGCCAGACGCGCCGGAACGGGCAGCAAGGCCGACTCCTCCGCGAGGCCGCTCAGCCAGCGCAGCCTCTGGCACAGCAGCTCGAGCACGTGGCTGACGAGTTCGGGTTCCCTCCGCAGCAGCCCCATGAAGTCCTCCCGCGGAATCACGACGATGTCCGCGGCAGACGTTGCGCTTGCGCTCGCGGTGCGTGGCCGGCCATCGAGCAGTGCGATTTCGCCGAACGTGTCACCGGGTTCCATGATGTTCAAGAATAACTCTTTGCCGTCGGCCGAACTGGTGCTGATGCGCACACGGCCGGTCACCACGCCGTACAGCCCATCGGCCGGATCCGACTGTGCAAAGATCGTCTCGCCTTTGGCATACTGTTGCCGGATACCCAAACTCGCGATTCGCGTCAGCGTTCCCACCGACAACCCGCGAAACAGCCGATTCCGCTCGATTACCGTGTATGCGCTCAAAGCCATGGCGACATCTTAAGGCTTGTGTCGGGCGCATGACAGATCGGCGGCTCGAGTTTGGGGCAAGATCAGCAGCGCCGCAGCCGCCAGATAGCGCAGGATTCATCCGTGTCCATCGAACTGTTCGCCAACGAAGAAGACGCTCGCGTCACCGCCTGGAGGCTGCAGCGTAGCGGCAATTTCGTTGCGGCCTTCGACCTTGCACAGGAAGGCTTGAACTTCTGGCCGACCTCGCTGCCGCTGCAGCACCTATCGATCCTCGCGCTCGCGTCCTGCGGCTCCACGAGCGCGGCGCTCGCCGCCTATCGCGCCAGCGGTCTTGGCACTGGCGCGAACGAGGACTTCCTCGCGCTCGAAGCGCGCTTGCTCAAGGACCTCGCCTTCCTTGCGGGCGGCGCGGACGCCGCTCCGCTGCTCGTGCATGCGGCCGAGGCGTACGAGCGGATCGCGGCTCGAACACGAGGATCGTATCCGGCGCAAAACGCAGCCCTGTTATGGGCGCTCGCCGGGCACGAGACGCGGGCAGCGCGCCTTGCCGCGTCGGTGCTCGCCGAGTTGGCGCGAGCACCCGTGCCCGAAGATCCGGAGGCTGCTTATTTTCATTGGGCCACGCTCGCCGAGGCCGCTCTCGTCGTCAGCGACGGAGCCGCGTTGAGCGGCGCGGTCTCGGCCGCGAATGGGTTTTGCCGGCGCAATCTTTGGGCGCGCACCCGTACGTTCGCGCAGATGCGTCGACTGCTGCATTTGCGCAGCGATTGTGCCGCGATCCTGGCGCGCTGGCACCTGCCCGCGGTCGGCTTCGTCCACCCCGCAGACGAAGCCTTCCCGTCCGAACAATTCACCCGGCTCGAGGACACGGCAGATCCGCCGGTGCTCGTCTACGATGCCGGGATGGGCGACGCCGAGCTGCGTCAGCGGCTCACCGCACTCGGCAGCGATTGGCATGTGATCGTGCCGAACGCACCGCCTGACAATGGCACGCCCCGACCCGCACACCTCGTCTTGAACCGTGAGGCTTCGGGGCATCGCGCGGGTTTCACCTGGTCGAGCCTGCTCTTGGACGAGGCTGCGGATAACGCGCGGTGCTGCGCCGAGGTCGCGCTCGGCCTGTCCCAGGGTTTCGCGCAAGCCCTGCATGCGCCCTGGGTGCTGTTGCGCGCGGCGGAGGGGCGATGGCGGCAGTACGCGCCGCTGGATCGGTCGCAATTTTGCCGGGACTTCCGCGGCGCCAAGCGGGCGGCGCAAAGTCCGCCCCGTTACGCACTGTTCTTCGCGGACGCGGTGGGCTACTCAACGCTCAGCGCGCCGGAGACGCGGCGCTATTGGAGCAAGCTGCTGCCGCAGACCGGCGCTGCCGTCCTGCGCCGCCACGCCGAGGACGTGCTGTTTCGCAAAACCTGGGGCGACGCGATTCACGGGGTGTTCCGTACCGCGACCGCTGCGGCGCGCGCGGCGCTCGAACTGACCGCGGCCACGACCCGCCTCAATGAAGACTTTTCAGCCGGCCGGCGACTGGAATTTCGCACCGCCTTGCATTACGGCGCCGTGGATGTCGGCATGGACCCGATCGAGGAAACGCCGTCGTACTTCGGTCCCCAATTGTCGCTCGCCGCACGCGTGGTACCGGTGGTGCCGCCAGGCGCCGTATTCGTCACCGAGCCGTTCGCGGCACAGTTGAGCCTCGAAGCGGCCGCGGATCTCATCTGCACCTATGTCGGTGCGACGCAACTGGCCAAGGCCTACGGCCGCGTGCGGCTGCTGACGCTCGCCTGGCGCCGATGAAACGGGTACCTGCTTCACAGGCCTGATCTTTGCGCGTTGCGATCGATGACACGAGCGCTTAAGGTAAAGCGGAAATCACCGTGCATGGTCATATCCACCGGAATCTTGGAGCGTGCTGGGCGTCCTAAGCCTTCAGGCAAGCGATGACAGGACTAATTGAGGAGTCACCTCGCGTGGCAGCGATACCACGCTGGATCGAGCGACTGTTCATCGGGCTCGCGGTCTACGTGGTCATCGCAGCCGCATGGCTGCTGACGGGAATCGGCGGCCCTCGGGTGATGCATATCGTCGGCTTGCTGGCCGACTCGCCGTCCTGCTTCATGGCTACGATCGTGGTCCTTGCTGCGGCGCGCCATTGCGCGCCGGGTCCGGTGCGCAAGGCTTGGTATTGTTTGGGCCTTTCGCTCGCTCTGTATTTCCTGGGCACGGTCATCGCTGTCAGCCTCTGGCTGCATGACCGCGACCCGTTCCCTGGAATCCCGGATTGCTTCTATATCGCTTTCTATCCGGCCTTCTTCGCCGGAGTTCTGCTGCTGATCCGCGCCGGCGCCGTGAGTATCCCTTGGGGACGGCTCGCTCTGGATGCGCTCATCCTGGTGATCGGATTCGGCGCCTTCTTCTGGTATCTCGTGATTCGCTCCGCGGCGCCCGATAACCAAAACGACGTGCTCAAGTATGCGCTGAGCCAGGTCTATCTCGCCCTCAACTGCACGGTCGTTCTGGAACTCGGGATCCTATTGCTGACCCGCGTCGGCTTGAACAGCGGGCGGCGCATTCCCTTGCTGCTGATCGTCGGCTTCTCGACGATGTTTCTGGCCGACATCTTGTGGTCCGTGGCGAAGCTGACCAACGCCTACCTTCCGGGCGAGTTTCAGGACGTCCTATACGTCTCGTTCTACCTGCCGCTCGCGGCGGCCGCGCGCGAGCAGATGCGCCCGCGGCCGGCCGCCGGCGCGCGGCAGGGGCCGCGGATGTCGGACAGCCTGCTGCAGTCCCTGCCGTATGTGGCGATGCTGACTGCATTCCTCGTCCTCGTGAATCTTACCCGCGGCGACATCAGCAGTCCGGCGACCGTGATGACGATGGTGGTCTTTACGCTGACGCTGCTGTTGATGCTGCGCCAATCGCTGGTGCTGCGCGAAGAGGCGCTGCGGCGCGAACGGCGCGCCGCGCGCATGGTGGAGAACCGCTATGCCTCGCTGATCGCCAACGCCGCGGACGTGATCATGATCGTGTCGGCACAGGGAGTGATCAGATTCGCCTCGCCGGCATGCGAGCGTACGCTGGGTTTGCGACCCGCCGAAGTCGCCGGCAAGAATCTGTTCGACCTCTGGACCGGCGACGATGCGCAGCGTCTGCGACTGTTCATGGGCGACGTGGCGGCGACGCGCGGCGTCCCACATGGGCCGGCCGAGCTTTGCATCGAACACGGCGCGGAACGCCACGTGCTCGAAATCATCGGCAGCAACCTGACCGACGATCCCGCGGTGCAGGGTCTCGCGCTCAATTTCAGGGACATCAGCGAGCGCAAGGCGCTCGAGCAGCAATTGCGCGAACTCGCCTTCCACGATCCCTTGACCCTGCTCGCGAATCGCAACCTGTTTCGCGACCGGGTGCAGCATGCCTTGCAGCTTTCGCAGCGCGGCCAACATCGCGTCGCCGTCATGTTCTTGGACCTCGACAACTTCAAGAACGTCAACGATTCGCTCGGTCACGATGCGGGCGACAGCCTGCTTCAGACGGTGGCGCGACGCCTCGTCGCGACGACCCGCAGTTCGGACACCGTGGCGCGACTCGGTGGCGACGAGTTCGCGATTCTGGTGGAGGGGTTCGCCGCGCCCGAGGAGGTGACGGCGGTGGCGGAGGCGCTGACCCGTGCGCTCGACAAACCCTTGACCCTGGGCGCGACCGAGGTACACGTCCGGGCCAGCGTCGGCGTCGCCTTCGGCGAACCGCAGGTGGACGCGGAGGCGCTGCTCGGTCGTGCGGACATCGCCATGTATCACGCCAAGGCGGCAGGCAAGAATCGCTACGTGCCGTTCGAGCCGCGCATGCAGGAACTGCTGCATCATCGGCTGCGCCTCGAGGCGGATCTGGCGCGGGCAATCCAAGGCGACGAGTTCTTCCTCGAATACCAACCGGTCATCGATCTCGGCACGCGCAGCCTGCTTGGCGTCGAGGCGCTGGTGCGCTGGCGGCATCCCGAACTCGGCGTCCTGCTGCCGAGCGAGTTCATTCAAATCGCCGAAGAATGCGGTCAGATCATCGGGCTCGGCCGCTGGGTGCTGTTCCGCTCGTGCGCGGAAATGCGCGCCTGGCGCGGCACCGTGAGCGGCGGCCACGAGCTGCGCCTGGCGGTCAACATTTCCGGCCGGCATCTGCAACATGGCGACTTGGGCGATGACGTTGCGCTCGCCTTGCAGGACTCAGGCCTCGAGCCTTGGAATCTCATCATCGAATTGACCGAGAGCACGGTCATTCACAACACCGAACAGAACCTCGAGCGCCTGCGGCGACTGAAGGGCCTCGGGGTGCGGCTCGCGATCGACGATTTCGGCATGGGCTATTCATCGCTGTCCTACCTGCATCGACTGCCGATCGACATCCTCAAGGTGGATCGCTCCTTCGTC
>Ga0116231_10005571_pt1 | contig 24711 bp, 24 predicted proteins | sample S1TSphgellanicum_2_FD_89695 | JGI IMG/M metagenome (GOLD analysis project Ga0116231, IMG submission 89695) | Host-associated microbial communities from peat moss isolated from Minnesota, USA - S1T2_Fd - Sphagnum magellanicum MG | ecosystem: Host-associated > Plants > Peat moss > Unclassified...
GAATGGCATGGAAAACGGTTGCTGCGGCCCGCACCGGAACCGCATCGGCGCGCGCGCAGGCAACCAACCATTCCACCAGCAAAAGTGGCGGTGCAGCAAGGACTGAGCCCGAGATTCTATCCCGAATGCGGCGAGTCGGGCAAGTTCGAGCCTCGGCTTGCGTGGCGCCGGAAACTCGCCTCTGCCTCAGCCGGCATCGGGGCTGGACGGCAGCATCCGCTGGCGCAGGGCGCTGCGCTGGCGCTGCGTCTCGAACAGGCAGACCCCGGCGGCCACCGACACGTTGAGGCTCTCCATGCCACCGGCCATCGGGATGTACGCCAGTTCGTCGCAGCGCTCGCGGGTCAGGCGGCGCAGGCCGGCGCCTTCGGAGCCCAGCGCCCAGGCGCGGGGACCGGTGAGGTCGACGTCGTAGAGGCTGCGCGGTGCGCCGACGTCGGCGCCGATGATCCAGATCCCGGCGTCCTGCATGTCCTTCATCGCGCGCGCGAGGTTGGTCACGGTGACCAGCGGCAACGTCTCGGCCGCGCCCGCCGCGGCCTTGGCGGCGACCGCGCCGAGGGAGGCCGAGCGGTCGCGCGGGACCACCACGGCCTCCACGCCGGCGGCGGCCGCCGTGCGCAGGCAGGCGCCCAGGTTGCGCGGGTCGGTGACGCCGTCGAGCAGCAGCAGGAAGGTATCGGTACCGGCGCGGTCGAGCAGATCCTCGAAGCGCAGCGTGGCCTGGCGCGCGGCGGCGTGCGCCACCACGCCCTGGTGCACGGCCTCGGTCAGCGCGTCCAGCCGTGCCGCTTCCGAGGGCACGCAGCGCACGGCCGCCGCCGCCGCGCGTTCGAGCAGTTGCCGCATGCGCGCATCGCGCCGGCCGGCGTCGAAGTACAGCGCCTCGATCGACGCCGGGTCGCTGCGCAGGCGCGCGTCGACCGCGTGGAAACCGGCGAGCGCGAGCGCCTGGCCCGTGCCCGCGGAGGGGATCGGGGCGGGGCCGTTCCCGCGCGGCCCGGGGCGGCGACGCAGCGGCCTGGCCATCAGCCCTTGCGCCGGCGCCCTTCCTTGGGCGCCGTCTTGCCGGCTGGGGGCGGGGGCTTGCCGCGCCGCGCGGCGATGCGTTCGGCCCGCTTGGCCTGGCGCTGGCGCCGTTCCTCGACGCCCTCCCCGGCCGCGCCGCGCCCGGCGCCCCGCGGCGGCGCGTCGTTGCCGCGCAGTTCGCCCTCGCGCACCATGCGGAAGTCGACCCGGCGCGCCTCCAGGTCGACGCGCGCCACCTGCACGGTGAGCCGGTCACCCAGGCGATAGCGGATGCCGGTGCGCTCGCCGCGCAGTTCGTGCGTGGCATCGTTGAACTGCAGATATTCGCTGCCCAGTTCCGAGACGTGCACCAGGCCCTCGACGAACAGCTCGTCCAGGATCACGAACAGGCCGAACGGGACGACGGCGCTGATCGAGCCGGAGAAGGTCTCGCCGACGCGCTCGCGCACGTAGTAGCTCTTGAGCCAGGCCTCGACGTCGCGCGAGGCCTCGTCGGCGCGCCGTTCGTGCGCCGAGCAGAGCATGCCGATCTGCTCCCAGCGCGCCATCGGCGCCAGCGCGGCCGCGCCGTCGCCCGCCGCGACCAGGTCGGGCACGTACTTGCGACCGGCGAGTATCGCCTTGAGCGCACGGTGCACCAGCAGGTCGGGATAGCGGCGGATCGGCGAGGTGAAGTGGGCGTAGGCGGCGTAGGCCAGGCCGAAGTGGCCGGCGTTGTGCGGGCTGTACTGGGCCTGCTGCATCGAGCGCAGCAGCAGCATGTTGAGCAGCGGTGCATCCGGGCGCGCGCGGATGCGCTCGATCACCTGCGCGTAGTCCGAGGGCTCGGGCGACTCGCCGCCGCCCAGCTGCAGCCCGAAGGCCTTGAGCGTGGCCCGCAGGGCCTCGAGCTTGGCGGGCGTCGGCCCCTCGTGCACGCGCAGCAGCGCGTCGTGGTGCTTGCGCTGCAGGAAGTCCGCCGTGCAGACATTGGCCGCCAGCATGCATTCCTCGATCAGCCGGTGCGCGTCGTTGCGCGTGCGCGCCACGATGCGCTCGATGCGGCCGTTGGCGTCGCAGACGATCTGGGTCTCGGTGGTCTCGAGCTCGAGCGCGCCGCGCGCGGCGCGGGCGCGCGCGAACGCCAGGTAGACGTCGTGCAGCTCGTGCAGGCGCGGCAGCAGCTTCTCCAGGCGCGCGGCGCCGCGGCTGGCCGGGTTCGACAGGGCCTCCCAGACCTCGTTGTAGGTCAGGCGCGCGTGCGAGTGCATGACCGCCGGGTAGAACTGGTAGCCGCGCACCACGCCGTCCTTGTTGACCGTCATGTCGCAGACCATCACCAGGCGGTCGACGTCGGGCTTGAGCGAGCACAGGCCGTTGGAGAGCTCCTCGGGGAGCATCGGGATCACGCGGCGCGGGAAGTAGACGGAGGTCGAGCGGTTCTGCGCCTCCTTGTCGATGCTCGATCCCGAGGGCACGTAGTGGTCGACGTCGGCGATCGCCACGATCACGCGCCATCCGCGCCGCCCGTCGGACTCGCAGTAGACGGCGTCGTCGAAATCGCGCGCGTCCTCGCCGTCGATCGTCACCAGGGCGATGTCGCGCAGGTCGACGCGGCCGCGCAGGTCCTTCTTCTGCACCTCGGTGGGCAGCGCCTTGGCCGCGGCCAGCACCTCGTCGGGGAAGATATGCGGCACGCCGAACTTGCGCACCGCGATCTCGATCTCCATGCCCGGGTCGTCGATCTCCCCCAGCACCTCGACCACGCGGCCCACGGCCTGCATGTTGCGCTGGGGCTGCTGGACGATCTCGACCACCACGACCTGCCCCTCGTGGGCGCCGCCGCTGGCATGCGGCGGCACGAGGATGTCGTGGCGGATGCGCTGGTCCTCGGGCACGACGACGCTGACGCCGCGCTCGTTGAGCAGGCGCCCGACCAGGCGATTGGTGCGCCGCTCGATCACATCGACGATCTCGCCCTCCGGACGGCCGCGCCGGTCGGTGCCGGTGACGCGCACCAGCGCCCGGTCGCCGTGCACGAGCTTGCTCATCTCGGATTCGGGCAGCACCACATCCGGGCCGCGGTCGTCGCGGATCAGGAAGCCGAAGCCGTCGCGGTGCCCCTGGACCTGGCCCGAGAGCAGGTTGGCGCGCGCGGCCACGAGCAGCAGGCCGGCGCGGTTGCGCACGACCTGTCCGGTGCGCTCCAGGTCGGCCAGCACGGGTTCGAGGTCGGCCACGCGTGCGCCGGTCAAGCCGACCAGGCCGGCGAGCTCGTCGGGGCGCAGCGGGGTACCGGCAGCCGCCAGTGCGTCGAGCGCCGCCTTGCGCAGGACCGGCCCGGCCGAGGCCTGCACGCCGGGGTTTGCGGCGCCGTTGGCGCCATCGTTGGAATCTCGTTTGTTACGTGCCATTTGACAAGCCGGAGCCTCGACTTAGAATTCGCCCTCCACTGTTTGGCCCAGGTGGCGAAATTGGTAGACGCGCTAGATTCAGGTTCTAGTGCCGAAAGGTGTGGAGGTTCGAGTCCTCTCCTGGGCACCAAAACAGCATCGCAAGGCCTGGAAAGCCTGTTTAGGTCTTGTTTTTGCAGCGTTTTATCGGAACCCCCGGCCAACTCCGGCCGATCGGGATTGCCCGCAAACCGCAAGTATCACACGCCATGAACGCCGCCGGCGGCGACGGACAAGGCAGCCGTGGCCCAATCCCGAGGTTATCCGCATGAGTTCGCTCAATTTCATCGGTGGCGAGAAGGGTGGCGTGGGCAAATCGGTCACGTCCCGCCTGCTCGCCCAGTATTTCATCGACAAGGGCCTGCCGTTCACCGGTTACGACACCGATCGTTCCCATACCTCCTTCACGCGTTTTTATGCCGGTTATGCGTCACCGGTGATCGTCGACAACTACGAAGGCCTCGACCGCATCGTCAGCGCCTACGAGGATCTCGCCCCGGGCAGCGCGACACCGAGCGTGATCGTCGATCTCGCCGCGCAGACCGCGGCCCCGCTGGCGCGCTGGGTGAAGGAGTCCGAGCTGCTGCCGGTGCTCGCACCGCTGGGCGTGACGGTCAACTTCTGGCACGTCGTCGATGCGGGCAAGGACTCCGTCGAACTGCTCGACCGCCTGATCGACTACTTCGGCCCGGGGCCCAACTACCTGGTCGTGCGCAACGAGGGCCGGGGCAGCGACTTCTCCGATCTCGATGGCTCGGCCGCGCTGCAACGGGCCATCGCCCACGGCGCCCGCGTGATCACGCTGGGCGCCCTGCATGAATCGAGCATGCGCAAGATCGACCGGCAGAACGCGAGCTTCTGGGCGGCGATCAACCAGCGCGGCGGACCGGATACGCTGGGACTGCTGGAGCGCCAGCGCGTGAAGAACTGGCTCAAGGCGAGCTACGACACCTTCGACACCCTGCCACTGTAGTCGCGTGGCCGGCGCCTGCTGCCGGCACACCCACTGTCGCGCCCACCGCCCCCGCGGCGGGCGCGACACGCACCCCCGGCCCTCGCGCTTACGAGCAGGCCTTGCCGCCTTCGGGGCGCGCGCCCTTGGCCTTGGCGTCAGCCTCGGATAGATACTCCCCCGCCTTGGTCTTGCCGTACCACTTGTCGCCCTGGCAATGGTAGACCTTGGAACTCGTGTTGAGCCACACCAGCCCGGGGCCGCCACCGGGGGCGGCGGTCGCCGGCACGGCGGTCTTGGCCTTGCTCGGTGTGCTCGCCGTGCTCGCCGCCGTCGGCGCAGCCGCTGCCGGCGCCGGAGCTGCCGCGGCCGATGCCGCGGGCGCAGCCGGCGCAGCAGGTGCAGCGGCGGGCGCTGCGGCCTTGGTATCGGCCGCGTACCAGTCCTTGACCCCCTTGTGTCCCTTGCAGGCACCCTTCTTGGTCGCGACCGATACGTAGGTGCCGTCCTTGCACAGGCCGGTCGTGCCCGAGGGCGCATCGGCAGGCGCTTGCGCCTGCGCCCACGCCGCGCCGGCCAGCGCAAACCCTGCGGCCAGTCCCCATCCCTGCATCCATGCCTTCATCGATACTCCCTCCGGTTCCGTTGTTCCTTGCCGCCCGAGAACGTCGACGGGCGCAGTCGATCAGCGCGGGATCGTGCCGCCGGGCGTCATCGCATCGACCGCGTGCGGCAGCGCGGTGGTCAGCTTCTGCAGCAGGTCCTCGGGATTGATGCCGAATTTCCCGGCCAGGTTCGTCACGGCCTCGCTGCCCAGCACCTGGTGCAGCTGCTCGGCGCTGATCGGCTGGTTGGCACCGGGCCCGATCCACGACTGCACGACACCGCCGAGTCCCTGTTTCTCGAACTGGTCCACCAATCCCTGCACGCCGCCATGCTGGGCGATGGTGCTCTCCACGAGCGATGTCAACCCTGCACCCACGACGCCGCCCAACAGCCCGTCCAGCAAGCCCATCACCATCTCCCCATGTACGCAGGTGTCGCGCCAAGCCCAGGTCCCGGCGCCGGTATTGACCACTTTAGCCAATCGGCCGCGGAGTGTACCCGTTGCGCGGCGCGCCCCGGCTCAGGCCGGGGCGTCCGGCCCGGGGCCGGCTGCGCGCAGCCGGGCCGCGAGGTCCTCCGGGCGGAGGCCGTCGTAGCACTCGAACGGCTGGTGGATCCAGGGATTGTCGGGCAGGTACATGACGTGATAGTCCGGCGCGACGACCGAGGCGGCCTTGTACCAGAGCACCGCGGTGCGCACCTCGGTGATGGCCGGGAAGCGGCGCGCCAGGTGCTCGCCCACGCGCTGCAGCGTATGGCCGCTGTCGACCAGGTCGTCGACGAGCAGCACGCGCCCGGCCAGCGGTCCGCCGGTGGTGGTGATGAACTCGGCGATATCCAGGTTGCCGGCGACCGTGCCCCCGGCGGCGCGATACGAACTGGTCGAGAGGATCGCCAGCGGCACTTCGAACACGCGCGAGAGCACGTCGCCCACGCGCATGCCGCCGCGCGCCAGGCACAGCAGGCTGTCGAACGCATAGCCCGACTCGTACACGAGGACCGCCAGGCGCTCGATCAAGCGATGGTATTCATCCCAGTCGACGCGCAGCGAACCGGGCGCCGACGCTGCAGGAGCGGTGCTCATTCCAGCGGCGCGGTGAACGGATGGCGCAGCACGATGGTCTGGTCGCGCTCCGGACCCGTCGATACCAGGTCGATGGGCACGCCGGCGACCGCGGCCAGGCGCTGCAGGAACTGCTGCGCGCCGGAGGGCAGCTCCTCCCAGGTGCGCGTGCCGAAGGTCGACACGTCCCAGCCCGGGAATTCCTCGTAGACGGGCTCGCAGCGGGCCACCTCGTCGGCGCCGAAGGGCAGGATGTCGCTCACCGTGTCGCCATGGCGGTAGCCGGTGCACAGGCGCACCGAGGGCAGGCCATCGAGCACGTCGAGCTTGGTGATGCACAGTCCGGTCGTGCCGTTGAGCTGCACCGACCGGCGCAGCGCCGCGCCGTCGAACCAGCCGCAGCGGCGCGGCCGGCCGGTGACCGAGCCGTATTCGCCGCCCTTGTCGCGCAGGCGCTCTCCGGTGGCGTCCAGCAGCTCGGTCGGGAACGGGCCCGAGCCCACGCGCGTCGCGTAGGCCTTCGTGATGCCCAGCACGTAGTGCAGGCGCTGGGGCGCCACCCCGGCGCCGGTCGCGGCGGCACCGGCCAGGGTATTGCTGGACGTGACGTACGGATAGGTACCGTGGTCCACGTCGAGCAGGGTGCCCTGCGCGCCCTCGAACAACAGCCGGTCGCCACGCCCCATGGCCACGTGCAGCCGGTGCGAGACGTCGGTGATCATCGGCGTGATGCGCTCGGCCAGGCGCAGTGTGGATTCGATCACCTCGCGGGCGTCGACGGTCGGGGCATGCAGGTAATGGGCGAGCACGAAGTTGTGCAGGTCGAGCGCCTCGCGCACCCGCTCCTCGAAGCGCGCCGGATCGAACAGATCCTGCGCGCGCACGGCGCGGCGCGCCACCTTGTCCTCGTACGCCGGACCGATGCCGCGGCCGGTGGTGCCGATCTTGTCGTTGCCGGCGCGCAGCTCGCGCGCCCGGTCCACCGCGACGTGGTAATCGAGGATCAGCGGACAGCTGCCGCTGATCGACAGGCGCGCGGCGACGTCGACCCCGGCGACGGCCAGCTCGTCGATCTCGGCCAGCAGCGCCTGCGGCGAGAGCACGACGCCGGCGCCGATGTAGCAGGCCACCGTGGGCCGCAGGATGCCCGAGGGGATCAGGCGCAGGATCGTCTTGCGGCCGTCGATCACCAGCGTATGGCCGGCGTTGTGGCCGCCCTGGAAGCGCACCACGCCGTCGGCCTGCTCGGTCAGCCAGTCGACGATCTTGCCCTTGCCCTCGTCACCCCACTGGGTGCCCACCACCACCACGTTGCGAGACATCGCCGTTGCGTCCTGTTGATTTACCCTGCCGTGCCGTCCGATGCCACCGGCGGCCCGGAACGCACATCGCGCACCGCCCACCGGCCATCCTGCAACACCATCTCGCGGTCGACCGTCAGCGCCACGCCGACATCCACGCCCGGGTCCGACCGCACCACCACCTTGCCCTGCCGGCGCAGCGCATCGACGGCCGCCTCGAGCAGCGGGTCGCGCGTGCTTGGGGCGCGGATCGCGCGTACCGCAGATACGCTCGCCAGGCGCGCCGCTTCGCGCAGGTCGAGCAGCGAAAAACCGGTGGCCGGGCGGGCGCGCCCGAAGGCCTGTCCGATGTCATCGTACCGCCCGCCGCGCAACAGCGGTCCGGACAGCCCCGGGACATACACCGCGAAGGTCGCGCCGGTGTGATAGCGGAAGCCGTGCAGGTCGGCGAGGTCGATGCTGACCTCGTCGGCGCCGCAGCCGTCGGCCAATTGTGCCAAGTCGCCGAGGGCCGCGTCCAGCGCGGCCGATCCGGGCAGCACCTGGCGCGCGCGATCGAGCACCGCGATGCCGCCGTTGAGCTCGAGCATGGCGTCCAGCGCGGCGCGCCGGCTCGCATCGAGCCCGGCGCTGGCCGCGCGCAGGGCGCCCGGGTCCTTGCCGGTGAGGGCGTTGAGGATGTCGCCGGCGTCGCCGCCCTGCGGCGCCGGTGCGCCGAGCACCGCGCGCACCACGCCCGTGTGGCCCAGGTCGATCTGCACCGGCACGCTGCTGATCGTTCGCGCCGAGCGCACGGCCAGCTGCACGACCTCGAGGTCGGCGCCGAAGCCCGCGTCGCCGTAGATCTCCGCGCCGATCTGCAGCGGCTCGCGGCTGGCCAGCGGATGCATGGGCCGTGCGTGCAGGGTCGAGCCGGCGTAGCACAGGCGCGCCACGCCGCCGCGGTTGAGGATGTGCGAGTCGATGCGCGCGACCTGCGGCGTCGTGTCGGCGCGCAGCCCCAGCGTGCGCCCGCTGAGCTGGTCGACCAGCTTGAGGGTGGTCAGCCCCAGGTCGTGGCCGCTGCCGGTGAGCAGCGACTCGAGGTGCTCGAGCAGGGGCGGGATGACGAGCTCGTAGCCGTAGCCGCGGTACAGGTCCAGCAGCGCACGGCGCAGCGACTCGACGGTACGCGCCTCCTCCGGCAACACGTCGGAGAGGTTTTCAGGCAGCAGCCAGCGAGCCACGTTGCGCCAGTCCTGGTGGGGTTCCAAGGGTTCGATCGGGCACCGGATCCCGGCCTGGGCCGATCAGTCCAGGAAGAGCAGCAGCAGCGCCAAGCCTACCAGGATGGCGGCCAGGCCGAAGAAGCGGATCTGCCCGTCCGCGAGTCCGCCGATGCGGCGCATCAGCGTACGCCAGGTGGCGGGCGAGAAGAACGGCAAGGCCCCTTCGAAGAGCAGCACCAGCGCGATGGCCGTGATGAAGTTCTGCATGGCGGCGTTGGCGCAACGGTGCCGGACTACGCCGGGTCAATGCGCCGGCGCCGCGCCATTGGAGTTCTTCAGGTACTTGAAGAACTCCGACGACGGATCGACGATCAGCGTATCGGAGCGGTTCTTGAAGCTCTGGCGGTACGCATCGAGGCTGCGGTAGAACGCGTAGAACTCGGGGTTGGCGCCGAAGGCCTTGCCGTAGATGGCCGCCGCCTTGGCGTCGCCCTCGCCCTTGGTGTTCTGCGCCGTGCGATAGGCCTCCGCCAGCAGCACCTCGCGCTGGCGATCGGCATCGGCCTTGATCTTCTCGGCCTCGGCGCCGCCGATAGACCGCTGCTCATTGGCCACCCGCTTGCGCTCGGCGACCATGCGCGGGTAGACCGAGTCGGTCATGATCTCGGGGACGAAATCGACGTGGCGCAGGCGCACGTCGACGATCGTCACGCCCAGGTCCTTGACGCGCTCCTGCACCGCGATGCGAATCTCCTCCATCGCCTTGTCGCGCGCGCTCGAGGTGATCTCGCTCACGGTGCGCTTGTTCACGGCCTGGTTCATGGCGTCGCGCACCAGGGTCGAGATGCGTTCCTCGGCGGCGTGCTCGCTGCCCTGGAAGCTGATCCAGTATTCGCGCGGCTCGGTGACGCGCCACTTGACGAAGTAGTCGATCAGCAGGTTCTTCTTCTCGGAGGTCTGGACGCGGTCCGAGGCGGCCGAATCGATCGTCAGGATGCGCTTGTCGACGACCTCGATGTTCTGGAACGGTGGCGGCATCTTGAAGTGCAGCCCCGGCTCGGTGATCACCTTGACGATCTGGCCCAGCTCGAAAACGATCGCGAACTGGCGCTGGTCGACGATGAAGACCGACAGGCGGAAGAGGACGGCGGCCAGGGCCACGCCGGCGATGGTGGCGATCAGACGGTTCATGCGTTCACCGGCCTTCCCGGTCGCGGCTGCGCGCGTTGTCGCGCAGGCGGTCGGGGATCTGGCCCAGGTCGGCGCTGCCCGCCGGCGCCGGCAGCGCCGCGGACGGACGCTGCTGCGGCTCGGTTGCGCCGGCCTGCAGCAGGCGGTCCAGCGGCAGGTACAGCAGTTGCGAATTGTTGTGGGTATCGACCATGAGCTTGGTCGTGCTGCTGAAGATCTGCTGCATGGTGTCCAGGTACATGCGTTCGCGCGTCACGCCCGGCGCCTTGGCGTATTCGGCCAGCACCTGGCGAAAGCGCGAGGCATCGCCCTCGGCGGTCTCGACGACGCGCACGCTGTAGCCGTCGGCCTCCTGGATCAGCCGCGCGGCGTCGCCGCGCGCACGCGGCACGACGTCGTTGGCGTAGGCTTCGCCCTCGTTGATCTGGCGCTGGCGGTCCTGCACCGCCTTGGAGGCGTCGTTGAAGGCTTCCTGCACCTGGTCGGGCGGCTGTGCGTTCTGGATGGCCACGGCCGATATCAGCAGGCCGGTGCTGTAGCGGTCGAGCATGGCCTGCATGCCGGCGCGCACCTCGTCGGCGATCTGCTGGCGCGATCCGAAGAGCACCTCGTCCATCTTGCGCCGGCCGATGACCTCGCGCATCGACGATTCGGCCGCCTGCAGCACGACCTGGCTCGGGTCGCCGTCGCGCGCATCGTGCACGAAGCGGCTGCCGTAGACGTAGTCGCGCGCGCCCTCGGGGCCCTCCTTGACGCGGTACTGCACCTCGAACTGCATGTCGACGATGTTCTCGTCGTCGGTGAGCATCAGGGCTTCCTTGAGGCGGTCCTGGCCGCCGCGCATGCCCACGTCCACCTTGCGCTGGTTGAAGACGTCGACGATCTCGTTGGCCTGGATGGGCCAGGGCGCGCGCCAGCGCAATCCCGGCGCGGTGGTCGAATCGTAGCGACCGAAAGTCGAGACGACGCCGACCTGCCCCTCCTGGACCGTGTACACGCCGGTGAGCATCCAGATGCAGAACAGCGCGGCCAGCAGGACGACCACGCCGATCCAGGCCTGGCGCGCGTCGCGCGGCGGGCCGCCGCCGTCACCGCCGCTGCTGCTGCCGAACAGGCGCGCGAGGCGCTGGTTGAAGTCGCGCCAGAGCTCGTCGAGGTCGGGAGGGCCGTCGTTGAAGATCAGGCCGCGGCGCGCGCGGCGCGCGCCGGACGCATCGGTCGATCCGCCCGGCCCCGCCTGGGATACGTTCATGGCCACCGTCGTCGCGCGATCAGAGTGCATCGAGAAGATTGCTGCGTATCCATCGTGAGTCGAGTGGGGTGCCGTGCAGGTCCACGGAATTGCCGTCCGTCGCAACTGCCCGGTCGGTCGCGGCCGCGGCCGGTTCCAATCCTGTACCGGAGCCTGGTTCCGCGGTGGAAGCGGCCTGCGAACCGGCCAGCGCGCCCTCCCGCGGGCCGTCCTGCACGCCGTCCTGCCAGCACGGGTCGGCGCCGTCGTCCTCGACGATGCGGTCCCCTTGGCGAGCGGCGATGCGCCCGGCGATCGCGTCGCGCAGCAGATCGACGCCCGCACCGGTATGCGCACTCAACCAAACCGCGGCGATGCTACCACAGGCGTCACTCTCGAGCCCCGGAGCGCGGCCGAGCCGATCGACCTTGTTCAGCACGCGCAGCACCGGCACGTGCTGTGCGCCGATCTCGGCCAGGACCTGCTCGACCTCGCGCGCCTGGTCGGCGCGCGCGGGGCTGGCGGCATCGATGACGTGGAGCAGCAGATCGGCGTGCGCGGTCTCCTGCAGCGTGGAGCGGAACGCCTCGACCAGCGTGTGCGGCAGCTCGCGCACGAAGCCGACCGTATCGGACAGCACGCACGAGGACCCGGGGCCGGCGTAACAGCGGCGCGACGTGGTGTCGAGGGTCGCGAACAGCTGGTCGGCGGTGTACGCGTCGCCGTGGGTGAGCGCGTTGAACAGCGTCGACTTGCCGGCATTGGTGTAGCCCACGAGGGAAACCCGGAACACGCCGCCGCGCAGGCGCGCGCGCCGCTGCGTGCCGCGCTGGCGGTCGAGCACGCGCAGTTTCTCCTTGAGCTGGCGCACGCGCACCGTGATCATGCGCCGGTCGAGCTCGATCTGCTTCTCGCCCGGGCCGCCGCGCAGGCCGATGCCGCCGCGCTGGCGCTCCAGGTGGGTCCACCCGCGCACCAGGCGCGTCGACAGGTAGTCGAGCTGCGCCAGTTCGACCTGCAGCTTGCCCTCCCGGCTCTGCGCCCGGCGCGAGAAGATGTCGAGGATGAGCGCGGTGCGGTCCAGCACGGGCACGCCCAACGCGCGCTCCAGGTTGCGCTGCTGCACCGGCGAGAGCTGGACATCGATCACCACAGTGGTCGCGCCCGCGGACTGCAGCAGCGCCTGCAGTTCCTGGACCTTGCCGCTGCCGATGAAGAAGGCCGGATCGGGCCGGTCGCGCCGCGCCTGTGCACGCTCGGCCACCGCGATGCCCGCGCTCTGGACCAGTTGCTGCAGTTCTTCCCCGGCATCGGCGTCGAACGATGCGCCGCGCAGGGCCACCTGGACCAGCAGGGCGCGCGGCGGGGCCGCGGCGCCGGCCCGCACGCCGCTCAGGTCTCCGACTCCGGGTTCAGGTTCACCGGGCGTGCCGGCACGACCGTCGAGACGGCGTGCTTGTAGACCATCTGCGTCACCGTGTTGCGCAGCAGGACGACGTACTGGTCGAACGATTCAATCTGTCCCTGCAACTTGATTCCGTTGACCAGGTAGATCGACACAGGCACGTGTTCCTTGCGCAGTGCGTTGAGGAACGGGTCTTGTAGAAGTTGGCCCTTGTTGCTCATGTTGGCTCCGGTCAAATGGCCGGGACCGCGAAATAGCAGGTCCCGTAAAACCCGCCCGATCGGGGCGAAACCGCCCTTCCGGCCCCTAAAGTAGGCCCCGGCGTCTGAATCAATCTACTGGAAAAGGGCGCGCTTTGCCAGCGCGCCCTTTGCTCGAGCGCAGGCGTGCCTCGACGAACGGATTGGCGCCGCTGCGGAACTCGATGCGCAGCGGCGTGCCCTCCAGCGAGAACTCGCGGCGGAACCAGCCTTCGAGGTAGCGGCGGTAGCTGTCCTGGATGTGACCGAGGGAATTGCCGTGGATGATGATCAGGGGCGGGTTCGATCCGCCCTGGTGCGCGTAGCGCATCTTGGGCCGCGATAGCCCGGAGCGCGCCGGTTCCTGGCGCTCGACCGCGGCGCGCAGGGCCCGCGTGAGCTTGGGTGTCGGCAGCTTGGCGAAGGCGGCCTTCTCGGCGGCGACGACCGATTGCATCAGCGCCCCGAGCCCGGTGCCGCGCAGCGCCGATATCTGGTGCGTGCGCGCCCAGTTGAGGAAGTGGAGCTTGCGGTCCATCTCGCGGCGGATGCGCTCGCGCTGCTCGGGGTCGAGGCCGTCCCACTTGTTGACGGCCAGGACGAGCGCACGCCCGCTCTCGAGGATGTAGCCGGCGATGTGCGCATCCTGCTCGGCGATCTCGGAGGCGGCGTCCAGCAGCAGGACCACGACGTTGGCCTGGTCGATCGCCTGCAGCGTCTTGACGACCGAGAACTTCTCGACCGACTCGAATACCTTGCCCTTGCGCCGCAGCCCGGCGGTGTCGATGAGGACGAAGGGCTGGCCGCCGTACTCGAACTCCACCTCGATCGCGTCGCGGGTCGTGCCGGGCGCGTCGAAGGCGATCATGCGGTTCTCGCCCAGCAGCGCGTTGACCAGCGTCGACTTGCCCACGTTGGGACGCCCGACGATGGCCACGCGGTTGCGCGGGCGCGGGGTATCGGCATCGTCGTCGAGCTCGTCCGGCGCCTGCTCGTCGACGTAGGGCGCGAGCGCGGCGTCCATCAGCGAGCCTATGCCCTCCCCGTGCGCGGCCGCGATCGGGTGCGGATCGCCCAGGCCCAGCTCGTGGAATTCGGCCAGGGCCGGCTCGCCCAGCCCCTCGGCCTTGTTGACCACCGTGAGGATGCGCCGCCCGGTCACGCGCAGGCGCTCGGCGATGCGCCGGTCGTGCCCGGTCAGGCCGGCACGGGCATCGAGCACGAAGAGCAGGACATCGCTCTCGGCGATGGCCTGCTCGGCCTGCTCGTTGACCGCGTGCTGCATGCCGCTGCCATCGGCCGGATCGAAGCCGCCGGTGTCGATCACCAGGCTGGGCACCGGACCGACGCGGGCGTCGCCGTAGTGGCGGTCGCGCGTCAGCCCGGGAACGTCGGCCACCAGCGCGGAGCGCGAGCGCGTCAGCCGGTTGAACAGCGTCGATTTGCCGACGTTGGGGCGGCCGACTATGGCAACGACGGGTTTCACGGCGGCTCGCGCGCTATCCGCCCGGCGGCGCGAGCACCAGCACCTTGCCGCGCGAGGTCTGGAACACGCCGGCGCCGTTCCAGGTCTGCGGCGTGCTGATGACCGGGCCGGCGTCGGCATCGACGCGCCCGACGATGCGGCCATCCTCGAGGCGCAGGAAGTGGATCCGGCCCTCGAAGTCGCCCACCGCGACGTACTTGCCGACGATCACCGGCGGGCTGAGGCCGCGGTTGCCCAGCGCGCCATTTTGCCAAAGCGAGGCCCCGGAAGCGCGCGCGAACGCGCTGATGCGCGAACCGCTGTCGACGCCGATCACGGTGCCGCCGGCCGCCGCGATGCCGGTGCCGGCGGAGAATTCGCGCGCCCAGCGCAGGTCGCCGCTGCGTGCGTCGAAGCAGCCGATGCGGCCCTGGTAGGAGGCGGTACAGACGTCGTCACCGACGATCTGCGGTGCGCCCAGAACGTCGGCCAGGCGCTCGACCTCGGTCGCGCCCTTGGGTTCGGATACGCCGGCCTCCCAGCGCCCGGCACCGTTGCTCAGCGCGATGGCGCCCAGCCGGCCGCCGGGAAAACCCACCAGCACGCTGTCGCCGGAGAAGACCATCTCGGACTCGGCGCGCAGCGACAGTGCCGGCTGCTGCTTCTGGAACACCCAGAGCCGCGCGCCGTCCTTGGCCTGGTAGGCGGTGATCCGGTTGTCGGTCGAGCGCACGATCACCAGGCCGTGGCCCACCAGCGGCGGGGCGATCACGTCGCTGGAGGCCTGCGCCTCCCAGAGCTTCTTGCCGTCGACATCGAAGGCCACGACATTGCCGCGCGGCCCGGCCACGGCCAGCAGCAGGCCGTCGCTGCCGACGCCGCCCGTGATGCCGCCGTCGACGCGCACGCGCCAGGCCTCCTTGCCGGTGGTCGGATCGATGCGTGCCAGGTCGCCACGGCGCGCCGCCACGTAGATGGCATTCTCGAGCACGCCGGGACGCAGGAAGGTGTCCTCGGAATTGCCGATGTCGTACGTCCACGGGCGATGCACGTCGATCGGCGCCGCGATGGGCACGAGCGGCGTGGGCTTGGCCGCCTTGTCGGAGGTCGACGAGCAGGCGGCCAGCGCCAGCGCCAGTACGAGTGCCAGCGTGGCCGGCGCGCGCTGGGCGCGCGGCACGGTGGGTGATCGCCTTCGGTGCGTGGCCGGCATGTCAGCCTGCCGCCGGCAGGCCATCGAGCTTGGACTGGATCAAGCTGCGCAGCGGATCCTGCGCTGCGGCCTGCTCCAGGGCCTTGGCATAGGCCGCACGGGCCTCGGCGTTCTTGCCCTGGGCCGCCAGGATATCGCCGCGGCGGTCGGCGTACTCGCTCGCCATGCCATCGGGCGGATCGGCCTGCAGCAGCGCCAGGGCCGCGTCGTAGGATTTCTCGTCGAGCAGGATGCCGGCCAGGCGCACGCGTGCCAGCGCCGCGAATTCACGGTTGCCGGACTTGTCGACGACCCACTGCAACTGCGCCTTGGCGGCGGCGGCATCGTTGGCGTCCAGGCTCTTGCGCGCCTGCGCCAGCGCCGCCAGGCTGGCAAAGGCGCTCGACGGATACTGCTGGACGAGGGTGCCGGCGAGGTCGCGCGCCTTGGCGTCGTCCTTGGCGCCGCCCGCCTGCTCGTACTGTTCGAACAGCGCCGACGCCGCCGAGGCCTCGCGCCCCTGGTACCAGCGCCAGCCCCAGTTGCCGGCCACCACCGCCAGCGCCAGCAGGGCGGCACCGATGACCCAGTTCCCATAGCGATCGAACCACGCCTTCACGGCGGAGATCGATTCCTCCTGCTCCAAATCGTATGCCATCGCACGCCTTCCTTTTCTGGTGCGCGGACCGCCCCTGCGGCGCTCCGCCTGTCGCATGTCCGCATGTCCGCATGTCCCGGCGCGCCCTGCCCGCCATGAGCGGTGCCGGGACCCCGCCGGACGCGTGCCGCCCTGCCGGCGCCTGCTCGGGTGCCCGCTGGTGCCTGCCGGTGCCTAGGCCGCGCCGGCGCCCGCCTCCCCATCGGCGGCGCACAGCGCCTCGACCAGCCGATCGACCATCGCGGCCGTGGCGACGCGCTCCTGCGACGCGAACGGCGCCGCATCGCCGACCGCACGCAAGGCCTTGATCGTCACGGCTGCCGCCGCCACTTCATCGGCACCGACGATCAGCGCGTACTCGGCGCCGCTGGCGTCGGCCTTCTTCATCTGGGACTTCAGGCTCGACTCCCCCGCGTGGAGTATCACATCGACCCCGGCGTCGCGCAGGCGCTCGGCCGCATCGAGGGCCGCATCGAAGGTGGCCCCGCCCTGGTGGACCACGTAGACGTCGCAGGCGGCGTCCGCGCCCGCCGTCGCACCCATCAGTTCGAGCACCCGCTCCACGCCGATGGAGAAGCCGCACGCCGGCGTGGGCTTGCCGCCGAGGAGTTCGAACAGGCCGTCGTAGCGCCCGCCCCCGCAGATGGTGCCCTGGGAGCCGAGCCGGTCCGTGACCCACTCGAACACCGTGAGATTGTAATAGTCCATGCCGCGCACCAGGCGTTCGTTGATCTCGAAGCCCACGCCGGCGCGGGCCAGCAGTTCCTGGACGCGGGCGAAGTGCGCGAGCGAGGCCGCGCCGAGGTAGTCGAGCAGGCGCGGCGCCCGCGCCAGGCAGGCCTGCGTCGCGGCATGCTTGGAGTCGAGCACGCGCAGCGGGTTGGTCTCGACGCGCCGCTGCGCATCGGCATCGAGTTCGGCGCGGTTGGCCTGCAGGAACGCGATCAGGTCCTGCCGGTGGCGCAGGCGCTCGGCGCTTTCGCCCAGCGTATTGAGCTGCAGGCGGACGGGCCCCAGCTCGAGCGCCTTCCAGAGGCGATGCAGCAGCAGGATCTGCTCGACCTCGATCTCCGGGCCGGCGAAGCCCAGCGCTTCGGCGCCGGTCTGGAAGAACTCGCGGTAGCGGCCGCGCTGCGGGCGCTCGTGCCGGTACATGGGCCCGTAGTACCAGAGGCGGCAGGGGCCCTCGTGCAGCAGGCTGTGCTCGATCGCGGCGCGCACCACGCCGGCCGTGTTCTCCGGGCGCAGCGTGAGGGAATCGCCATTGAGCGCATCGACGAACGTGTACATCTCCTTCTCGACGATGTCGGTCACCTCGCCCAGGCCGCGCCGGAACACCGCGGTGGGCTCGACCACCGGCGTGCGGATGCGCCGGTAGCCGTAGCTGCGCAGCGCGCCGACCGCGAGCGTCTCGAAGCGTTCGAGCGCCGCCGCGGCTGCCGGCAGCAAATCGTTCATGCCGCGCACCGCGCTTATCTTGGGATGGGACATGGACGGAGAGGAAAGAAGGGCTCAGCCGGCGTGCCGTGCATCGGCAAGCGCGCCGGAAGCCTCGGACGGTGCGTAGCGTGCCTGCACGTAGTCGTCGACCAGGGACTGGAACTGCTCGGCGATGGACTCGCCCTTGAGGGTGACCGCATGCTGCCCGTCGATGTACACGGGAGCCACCGGGCTCTCGCCGGTGCCGGGCAGGCTGATGCCGATGTCGGCGTGGCGGCTCTCGCCCGGGCCGTTGACCACGCAGCCCATGACCGCGACCTTCATCGACTCGACGCCGCTGTAGCGGCTGCGCCAGACGGGCATCTGCGCGCGCAGGTAGGTCTGGATCTTGTCGGCCAGCTCCTGGAACACGGTGCTGGTCGTGCGCCCGCAGCCGGGGCAGGCGGCCACCATCGGGGCGAACGCGCGCAGGCCCAGCGACTGCAGTATCTCCTGCGCCACGACCACCTCGCGCGTGCGCGTCTCGCCCGGCTGCGGGGTGAGCGAGACGCGGATCGTGTCGCCTATGCCCTCCTGCAGCAGCACGGCCAGCGCCGCGGTGGACGAGACGATGCCCTTGCTGCCCATGCCCGCCTCGGTCAGGCCCAGGTGCAGCGGGAACTCGCAGCGCGCCGCCAGGTCGCGGTACACGGCGATCAGGTCCTGGACCCCGCTCACCTTGGCCGACAGGCAGATGCGGTCGGCCGGCAGCCCCAGCGCGACGGCGCGCTGCGCGCTGTCGATGGCCGAGCGCACCAGCGCTTCGCGCAGCACGGCGTTGGCCGACAGCGGCTCGGGCAACTGCGCGTTCTCGTTCATCAGGTTCGCCAGCAGCGCCTGGTCGAGGCTGCCCCAGTTGACGCCGATGCGCACCGGCTTGCCGTAGGTGCAGGCCAGCGCGATCAGCTGGGCGAAGTTGTCGTCCCGGCGCGTGCCGGTACCGACATTGCCCGGATTGATCCGGTACTTGGAGAGCGCCTCGGCGCACTCCGGCACCTGGGTCAGCAGGCGATGGCCGTTGTAGTGGAAATCGCCGATCAGCGGCACGCTGACGCCGCGTGCGTCGAGCCGGGCGCGGATCGGGCCGACCGCGCGTGCGGCCTCGAGCGTATTGACGGTGATGCGCACCATCTCCGACCCGGCCAGCGCCAGTTCGGCCACCTGCTCGACCGTGCCCTCGATGTCCGCGGTATCGGTATTGGTCATCGACTGCACCGCCACCGGTGCACCGCCGCCGACGGCCACGCTGACGCCGGCCCAGCGCACCTCGACGCGGTGCGACCGCCGGCGCGCCGCTGCCGCCGGGTCGCCGGCCGGCGTGGGCGTGGCCCCGCGCGGCACGATGCGCACCACGTGTTCGTTGGCGACCGGCGTGGCGCCGCGCGCGGCGATCTGAACCCGGCCATCGGCCGGCTCTTGGACAGGATTGGGGCGTACGGTCACGACGGGCTCCGCGGGTTCGGGGATTCGACGAACGTCATTCGAGGGTGAATCGGGCCACGCCGTTGACGTTGGCATAGCGCGCCAGGTCGACCGGATTGCCACGGTATCTTGCGTCGACCGCGGGCGCATTGCCGATGACGATGCGCAGCGGGGCCTTGCCCTTGATCTCCTGCACGCTGCCGGCGGCGCAGATCTGCGCCAGCAGCGTGGTGCCATTGGACTGGACCACCTCGACCCAGGATGCCGAATGCACGTGCAGCACGAGGTCCGGCGCCTCCGGCGCGGACGCCGCCAGCACCGGGGCGCTGCCGGCGGGCGCCGCGGCGGTGTCGCCGCCGGCCGGCGCCGCGGCCGCAGCCGTGCCGGGCGCCGGCACGGCGGGACGCGGCGGACGCGCCTCGGTCTTGGCCACCTGCACCGGCTGGGGCATGCCGGCGGCTGCGGCGACCCGGGGCGCGGGCGGCGGGGTGGTCGCCGGCGCCGCGGCAAGCGCTTGCGGGCGAACGGGGTCGCTGCTCTCCGGTGGGGGTGTCGGTGTCGGTGCCGGGGCCGGTGCCGCTGCGGGGGCCGGTGCTTCGGCGGGGGCCGGATCGGCCAGCTCCGGGGGCGCCGGGCGCGGCGCCGCGGCCGGCGCTTCGGCCGCCCCGCGCTCGGTGGTGATCGACTGGCGCCGCGGGATCACCGTGCCGACGATCCCGGCCACCACCAGCAGCACGATCACGATGGCGATGATCGGTCGCGAGCCGTCACCGAAGCGCGCCAGCGGGAACGCACGGGCGCCCGGCGCCGACTGCGCGCCCGGCTCGACCCCGGCACGGCGGTTGAGATCGGCCAGCAAGGGCTCGGCGTCGATCTTGAGTTCCCGCGCACAGCCGCGTACGAAGCCGCGCACGTAGATGAGCGAGGGCAGCGCGGCCAGGTCGCTGCGCTCCAGCGCCTCGATCTGCCGCACGTGCAGGCGCAGCCGCGCGGCCAGCGCGGGCACGGTCAACGAGGCAGCCTCGCGGGCAGCGCGCAGGCTCGCGCCGAAGTCGCGCGGCGCGGGCTCGACGGGCGGCGCTGCCGCCTCGGGAGGCGCGGCCGCGGCGTCCCGCTCGGCGGGGCTCGGCTCACTCATCGTAGCGTCCGTGGTGCATCGCGTCGGCCTGGGCCGAATCGGGGAAACGCGCCTGCAGCTGCTCGTCGAAACTGCGCTCGGTGACGTCGTCGTTCTTGGCGTGCGCGATGCGCGCGCCCAGCCACAGCACGTCGGCGTTGGCCTCGACCGAGCGCACGAGCAGGTCGAAGTAGAAATCGCAGCGCTCGAAACGGCGCTCGTGCAGGTAGAGCTGCGCGAGCTGGAACTTGGCCACCGGGCTCGTCGCATCGGCCGCCAGCGCACGCAGCAGGTACTTCTCCGCATCGGCATCCTGGTGGATGCGGATCAGGCAGATGCCGGCATTTTGCAGCGCACGCGCCGGCGTCTGGTAAAGGCGTACCGCGACCGCGCGGTCGAAATAGGCGATGGATTCGCGCTCGTGCCCGGTCTGGCAGAGGAACCAGCCGTAATTGTTTTCGAGCTCCGGGTTGCCGCCGTCGAGCGCGAGCGCGCGATGGAAGCTCTCCTGCGCCTGCACGGTCTGGCCCGAATCCATCAGCATCAGCCCCAGCAACCCGTAGGCGGACGCCGAGTCCGGGTCGAGCTCGATCGCCCGGCGGGTGGTCTCGATGGCCACCTGGAGCTGGCCGCTCTGGTAATAGCTGGCGGCCAGCTGCAGGCGGATGGCGGCGCGCTTCTTGTTGTCGCCCACGTCGGCGCCGGGGACCTCCGAGTTCTTGTCGACCTCGACGCCGTTGATGGTCGTGGTCGTCTTGCACGATGGCAGCAGCGCCAGCCCGGCGGTGCACAGCGCCACCGCCACCGCGCGCGAAACCGCGGCCAGCGCGGCGTGCGCAGACCCTCGCAAACGCCTCATGGCGCGCTTGCCGCCACCGGCACGATCGGGATCGTCACCGCCGGGATCGCCGCCGCCCGGCGCGCCGCCAGGTCGGTGCGATCGCGCACGGCGCCGGCGAGCTGACCGCAGGCCGCGTCGATATCGTCGCCGCGCGTACGGCGCACGGTCGCGACCAGCCCGGCATCGGCCAGAACGGCGGCGAAATCGCGCACGCGCTGCGCATCGGGCCGGCGCAGTTTCGAGCCCGGGAACGGGTTGAAAGGGATGAGATTGAACTTGCAGGAGATGTCGCGCACGCGCTGGACCAGTTCGCGGGCATGCCGGTCGCTGTCGTTGACGCCGGCCAGCAACACGTATTCGAAGGTGATGAAATCGCGCGGGGAGTGGACGAGGTAGCGGCGGCAGGCGGCCAGCAATTCGCCCAGCGGATACTTGCGGTTCAGCGGCACGAGCTCGCTGCGCAGCGCGTCGTTGGGTGCGTGCAGCGATACGGCCAGGGCCACCGGGCAATCGCGCGCCAGGCGGTCCATCATCGGCACCATGCCCGAGGTCGACACCGTGACGCGGCGCCGCGACAGCCCGTAGGCGTCGTCGTCGAGCATCAGGCGCAGTGCCGGGAGCACCGCATCGTAGTTTTGCAGCGGCTCACCCATGCCCATCAGCACGACGTTGCTGATCGCGCGCGTGCTTTCGGCGCCGTGGGCCGCAGCCGGGGCAGCCGCGCGCATCTGGCGCTCGGCCATCCACAGCTGGCCGATGATCTCGGCGGTGCTGAGGTTGCGGCTGAAGCCCTGCATGCCGGTGGCGCAGAAACGGCAGTTGACCGCGCAGCCGGCCTGGGTGGAGATGCACAGCGTGGCGCGGTCGGGCTCGGGGATGAACACGGTCTCGACCGCCTCGCCCTTGCCGACATCGAGCAGCCACTTGCGCGTGCCATCGGCGGAGAGTCCGCTGCGCACCACCGGCAGCGCGCGGACCACGGCCTGCGCCGCGAGCTTCTCGCGCAGGCTGCGCGCGACATCGCTCATCTGTTCGAAGTCGTCCGCGCCGCGCCGGTGCACCCAGCGCAGTACCTGGCGCGCGCGAAACGGCTTCTCGCCCTGGGTCTCGAACCACGCGGTCAGGGCCGCGCGGTCGAAATCGAGCAGATTGACCTCAGCCTTCATGGCACCCGCGACTGCTTTCCATCCTCGCCGGCCGCACCCCGGCTAGCGGCGATGGATCGCCAGGGTCGGGAAGAAGAACGCGACCTCGGCGGCCGCGGTCTCGGCGCTGTCGGAGCCGTGCACGGCATTGGCGTCGATGCTGTCGGCGAAGTCGGCGCGGATCGTGCCGGCGGCCGCCTTCTTGGGGTCCGTGGCACCCATCAGGTCGCGGTTGCGCAGTATCGCGCCCTCGCCCTGCAAGGCCTGCACGAAGATCGGGCCGGAAACCATGAACTCGACCAGATCACGGAAGAAGGGGCGCTCGCGGTGCACGGCATAGAACGCCTCGGCCTCCCGGCGCGACAGATGCACCATCCGCGCCGCAACGATCTGCAGGCCTGCGGCCTCGAAGCGCGCGAGGATCTGGCCGATGACATTCTTGCGTACGGCATCGGGCTTGAGTATGGAGAGGGTGGTTTCGATGGCCATGCGAAATCTCCGCGAAAGCGGATCCCGTGTGAAAATATCTTGAATAATTAATAACTTGCCGACGAAATCGAGTGCTGATGGTACCACGTTGGCAGCCGCTCCTGGGACGGGCGGCCGTTCCGGGCGCCCGGCGCGCCAGGTCGGGACCGGCCGCTGAAATCCGACCGCATTGCCGGTCGCGGGCATTACGATCCGGGACACCGGATCCTGGAGCGCACAGGCCGGGCACGCCGAGGCGCACGAACGCGCACGCGGATGCCAGGCAAGCGCCGGATCGCCGCGGAGGATAGGGCGTGGTCATCGTCGGCATCGCACTCGCGCCCCGCATGGCCCGCGCCGCTGCGCCCGCGCCGGGCACACCGGCGCCGCAGGTCTATCCGATCGATGCCAGCGGTGCAAGCGCAGCCGTCGACGCGCTCGACCTCGATTGAACGCGGCGATGGACGAGACCTTCGTCAAGCACAACCGGAGCGGCTACGCCGACCAGCTGCTGTGCGAAGCCCATGGACTGGCCGTGCTCCGCGAGGCCGCGATCGGCAGCGGCATCGACGTGCCACCGGTGCTGCACGTCGATCAGCGCACGCTCAGCATGCCCCGCATCCGTTCGGGCGCGGGATCGGACCGGCAGTGGACCCGGCTCGGGCAGGGACTCGCGGCCATCCACGCGCGGACGTACCCGCAATTCGGCTTCCCGCGCGACAACTACCTCGGGCTGAGCCCCCAGCCCAACGCCTGCGACGAGCGCTGGAGCCGCTTTTTCCTGCATCGGCGTCTCGAATTCCAGGTGGGGCGGATCGCCGATGACCAGCGCCGCCGCCGCTACGCGCAGACCCTGCGGGAAAAGTCGGCGCGGCTGACCGCGTTCCTCGAGGCCGAGCCGGTCAAGGCCAGCCTGGTCCACGGCGATCTGTGGAACGGCAACGTGCTGTGCGGCGATGACGGGCGCGTGTGGCTGATCGATCCGGCGCCGTATTACGGCGATGCGGATGTCGACCTGGCGATGACGCAGATGTTCGGCGGCTTTGCGCCGCCGTTCTACGCGGCCTATCGCCGGCTGCGGCCCGAATCGCCGCGGTATCCGCTCAAGCGGCGCATCTACAACCTCTATCACTACCTCAACCACCTCAATCTGTTCGGCGACGCCTATCTCGACGGCTGCGAAGACGGCTGGGCGGCGCTGGCCGAGGTGTGAGACGGGCGTCGCGCGGGTACGCGTGCGCCTGCGCCCCGCGGGCCGTCGCGAACTGCAGGACTCCGCTGACGCGCATTGCGGCCGGCGTGAAAAGCGCTGAGAATGATGGCATGGACCGGCGATTCGCTCCCACGGCAAAGTTCATGGCGTTCATCGTCACGCGCGACCGCGCGCGGGCCAAGGCCTTCTACGGCGATGTCCTGGGCTTTGCCCTGGCCGGCGAGGACGACTTCGCGGCCGTTTTCGACATGGACGGCACGATGCTGCGCATCTCCACCGTGGCCGAACATGTGCCGGCAGCGCACACCGTGCTGGGCTGGGAGGTACCGGATATCGCGTCGGCGGTGCGCACCCTCGCCTCCCGGGGCGTGACGTTCACCGTCTACGAGGGCTTCGGCCAGGATGAACTGGGCATATGGACCGCCCCCGGAAGCGGCAACCGCGTCGCGTGGTTCCCCGATCCCGACGGCAACAACCTGAGCCTGACCCAGTTCTAGGCCGATCTTGCGCGCGCGCGGGCCGCGCCAAGACCATTCACGGCTGGCTCGCCAGGTGCACGTGCAGGAATTTTTCCACATGCGTCCAGAAATCGACGTTGTCTTCGTCGATGTACCAGCCGTGGCCTTCATTCGGATAGTCGAGCCATTCGACCTGGTGGTTGGTGGCGCTGACCGCATCGCGAAATTTCGTTCCGTGCACGATGGGCACGCGCCGATCCCGGCCACCGTAGGCCATCAGCAGCGGTTGCCCGAGGCGCGCGGCGTTGGCAAGCGGCGAGGTTTCGCGCAGCTGGTTCGCATCCCTGGCGCGATCGCCCACCAGGCGAGGCATCCCGTAGGTCGCATTGAAATGAAAACCCAGGATCTTCCTGGCATGCGGGTCCATTTCAGCGGAGCCGGCGAAGTCGAAACCCTTGATCCGGACCAAGGGCTGGTCCTCGATCTGGTGGTGGGCGAAGTCGTAACGGTAGAGCGCGGACGCTTCCCCACCCTTGCCGAGCGCCACGTAGAGCGTGCCGTCGTAGCCGAAGAACTGCGGCACGAAGCCTTCGCCC
>Ga0116231_10005572_pt1 | contig 24711 bp, 20 predicted proteins | sample S1TSphgellanicum_2_FD_89695 | JGI IMG/M metagenome (GOLD analysis project Ga0116231, IMG submission 89695) | Host-associated microbial communities from peat moss isolated from Minnesota, USA - S1T2_Fd - Sphagnum magellanicum MG | ecosystem: Host-associated > Plants > Peat moss > Unclassified...
AAAAGTCGCCACCCCCCCCCCCCCAACCCAACAATCAAGTTTAGTTGCTTCATCAGCTGTAGACAAAACACCATGAAATTTCTGTATAATTTCACACATACAGGTAGAGGAAAGCTCACTCTCCCCAAGTAGTTGATCCTGGCCTCCACTAGCAGAGACACCACCACAAAGATTGCACATACACATGCCACAGCCCATGAGGAAGTCTGCTCCAGTCCCATCTCTCTTAAATCTCTCTCGTAGGAGTCAGAACTCTCCTTGTTCCTCCTCTTTCCTTACACCATCTTGGGGCTCTCAACATTCAAATTTCCTCAACTGTGTCTGATCCATGGGAATCTGTTTCAAAACCCAGACAAACTCTCCAACTTTTGGGTTCCAATGCTGTTGATGTGGGATCATCATTCAGCTTCCAAAACCATGATTCTTCAAGTCTGCATTCTTATTACAGAGTTTCACAGAGTTATACATGGCACTCTTTCTTCTCAATCTATGTACACTTGTTTTTCTGTTTCAAAGAAAAAGTTTTTGAGGTTGCTGCTACTGCTGCTGCTTCTGCTCCCTCTTCTCTTCCGCAATTTCATTTTCCCACAACAACAACAAAGAATTTCTACAATTATAGGATGTGGATTGTGAAACCAGGAGACAAACATTTGAAACACGCATACACACAAACCCGAAAAAAAAGAAGCCACAAATCCTGCCAAAAAGCAGAATCATCAGCAATGAGATGCTTTGATGTGATCTCTCACCAAATCACATCAAAGTAAAATTTTATTTGCAAGAAATTTACAGTTCTCTGCATGGGTGGTTTTTACAGTAACAACCTCAGCAACTTTGAATAAGAATTGAATGTCTTGGAGATCAGCTGGCTCATTTTCTGTGAGGCACCATAAAATTTTCCCATGCTGCTGCCATAGTGATCCAATTACAAGAATTCCTAGGATTTCACAAGAGCACCACCAGATTACAACTAGAATTGCAGTTACTTCCCATCACATTCAATTAGAAGCTGGAGCCTGGAAGTCCCACATTGAACAGATTTATATATCAATGACTAGTTGTTTTAAATCTAGTCCATACTACAAGTACAACTTCAAGATCCCAATCAGGGCTGCAGCCATCTGGGTGCTTAAAGCAAAATCAGGATTCTCTCTTCTTCACATGAAAGCAAACCCCAATTCATTCACACTATTGTCAATTCTTAAGGTTTAAGGGTTTTGAGGTGGGTGTTAAATCTCAGACAAAGTGGATCGATCTAATAAAAAACTGTCTTTTGCAGCTTGTCTTATGCAATTACAGATGTCGTATGCAAATAAAAGAATAAATTAATCTTAACACTATCCTATTCACACAAAAGAGATAAAAACTGACTTGGCAAATGACATGGCATTGGGGTTAAGAGGGGTGGATAAATGTGTTGCAATATCTTAACCTTAGGAATAAGTATCTTCATTTTTTCCAAGATTGGGGATAAGATAGGGTGAAATAAGGATATTAGTTTTGATCCCTTGATTTCAAAAGGTTAAAATACCCCCTCCTTTCAAAAAGAGCTTCTAATGTTGTTGTCCTTTAATGTTGTTGTTCTCATCAACATACTCTCTTTCATGTTCACAAGAGCTTCAAATGTTGTTCTCACCAACATACTCTCTTTCATGTAAGAGAGCACTTGGAATGATGGGAGATGTTAGGGATTGTTGGGTGATTTGAATAAACTTTCCTACTCTGCCAAAAAATTTCGAGCACCTTGGAAACGTTTTCTCCAATTTTTGCAAATTGCCTTAAAATTTTGACTAGTCTAGAAAACTTTGGAACATTTTTCCATGTTGCCTGAAATTTTGGGCAGAAATGAAAAAATTTAAACCTCTATAATCTGCCTCAAACTTTTTTTTTAATCATAAGGATTTTTCAAGAGTGCCTAATTTTTTGGGCAGCATTAAAACAATTCAACCTTTCTAAAATGAACGAAATAAATCAGCTTAAAATTACCAAGTGTCCAAAACAATTTGAGCATTCTGGAATTTTTTTCCATCATTGAGTAGGGCCCACCCTTGTGATGAGAGATTCATGTCTCTTTGTACTTGTTATAAAAAAAATTGTGAGCTGCCCAACATGATAGGAAGACCTAGGTAGCTCTATGCAACATTGATGTAAAAGCAAGTTTAAAATTTTGTTGCTCTATGTTTTCAGCATTTTGAAAATAGGAGTTGAATTGGATGATGGAATGTCATTCTTAAAAATAGTCCCAAACTGTCCAAGGTTTTTGGATGTCCCAAAAAGGATAAAAGTTGAAGGTTTTTATTTCCCTAGACTTCTTTTGGATGGTCAACATTAACGATCTATTACTTGTTCATTTCAACTCCTTTTTTAACAGATTTTTTTCCACATGTTTCATATGCATGCCATTTATCTATCACCAAACTTTTATGGTAAATGGAACATAGCTTCTTGATCCAAGTCTCCAAAAACTTACAATTTTGAAGGTCACTCGAAACAAGAAAGTGTAAACTTTCAACAAGCTCGAAGATTGCATGGCATCAGGGTATATGTATGACAAGGCCTTGGGATTCACCACTGAGTATCTTGCTTTATATCCCCACACTAGGAATCAAATTTGGGACGTCGACAAGGAGGTAGATGTAGGGGAAGTATTAAGTGGGAATGGGGTGGTCAAAATGTTGTTTTCTCTAGAAATGGAGACAATACATGAATATGTTATATCAAACTATGTGCCCACAAAGGCATTCTACAAGTACCACTGAATTAAATTGTACATAGCATTGTACTCCTTTTGTTGAATAGGTTAATAAAAATTCAACACTTGTAACATATGTAGTAGGAAAATGTTGATGGGAGGTTGCTGGTTTTTCATGAAAGTTGATACATGATATTGGTGATCATGATAACAATGTGAATATGAGAATTGATAGCTTGGGGGTGTTGTTTTGGTGTGTGGAAATTGTCTATAGGGAATGGGATGAAGAACGGACCTGCCAAGAGACAAAAAAAGCAGAATATAAGGTACATGCATGGGTTGGACATCAAGGGAGGATTCACATTGTTCTCTCGGAACATTTGTAACATGAAACACCATCTTTTGCTCAATGGTTGGAAATGCACGTGAAAGATCAACTCCTCTCAAGCATTGTAGTGGATGAAAACATTATACGACTATCATGATCCCCAGCTTGAAAAACATACACCTATGAAAAAATGTGGGCATATGGCACCCATTATCATGTGGACATAGAATCAAAGCTTCAACACTTAAGCTATGACTCTGGGGTGGGCTGCATATTGTGAGCCATACCGACACAACCATGTGCGGTAGTCTCAGTTTTTAAGAATTACATCCGGGTTTTTTGAGTGGGGTAAGGTTTTTAAGAGCTTTTAGCGACATCATAGGGAATGATGAGTGTGCATGGTGCGAAGGGGGGTTATTTTCTTGTCTGACATGCGTCATTGATGAATAAGGAGTTGGATTAATTCTTTCCTTCAGCAAAGGCTAATAACCATAGTTTTAGGAACTTTGTTGCGTAATTAGGGGTGAGAAATCTCTAGAGGGTTGGGGGTAGAAGTAGAGACCAAAATTTACGATGTTCAACATAACATTAGTCTTGTTATGGTATTTAGGAAGTAGCAAGGATGTTAAAAATTCTTAAAGCAGTTGAAGGGATGTTGATGAATGATTTGATAAAAGGTAAAGTAATCTTCAAGCCGCTGAACATAAGGTTAATTCAAGGCAATTCAACAATTAAATAAATAGTATGATAGTGTGCTAATGGCGATAGGAGTCTGATGATAATTGAAACATTTATTTATAATAGGGATAAGCTCAACAAGGAGCTACAAGTACATGTAGAATCCTGAGGTATGCCTTAGTGATGGTTCACAACTGTAGGAAATCTAAGATGCGCCGAATGGTGCGAACTAGGTAGTCCGCCTTGCTATTAGGAGGCAGTCGACGAATCGGACCACGCAACCAACGATAGTGACCAACACCGGGAACTAAAGACCATGTGAAAATAGAAGTATCTTCAGTTTCGTAACAACCTTCACAAACGGTCTCGGGTTTGTCACCAGAAGCGGGGTCAACTTGCAACAAGATCACCAGGGTGCGGGAGTTCGGAGAAATACGATAGTACCAGGCTCGAGGAGGTTCGACTTCAAGACGAGCACACACTTCTCGAGGTTCGGGTTCTTCATCTCGAGGATGTTGTGTTAGGGTAAGATCTAGAGATGACTCTGGAGGCGGTTCTTCGTTCGCTTGTGCGATTTGCGACCCGTAAGATGTGACCATGCGCGACGCCATAATTTCAAGCAAAGGAAAAAAGGTCAGATCTTTAATCGAAATCAAATTGACAATGAAGGTGTGAAGGACTTGTTACGTTGAGGTGCGCAACCGTAATTTATAGATTGAAGAAAAGGAAAGAAAGGCATGAGTAACAGCTTAGGACCATGGTAAAGTAAAATCGTGAGGTCAAAGGGAAAAAATTGAGGGTGTAAATAAAGTTGTTAGGGGAAAATGAAAGAGGTGAAAAGGGTTCTTCCTTCACCTTCTAATGGCCACCAAGCTTGGAACATTCCAATGGCCACCAAGCTTGGAACATTCCAATGGCCACCAAGCTTAGAACCTTCCAATGGCCACCAAGCATGGAACATTCCAATGGCCACCAAGCATGGAACATTCCAATGGCCACCAAGTTTGGAACATTCCATTGGCCACCAAACTTTGGATCCACCTTCACCTCCCTTCTCCTTCTCTTTAAAAGGCGGATTCGGATATTGGGGGCTCTCTCTTTGCCTCGAGGATAGTTTTCATGCAATCTTGAACACTTGTTTCACAAGCTTTTGGAAGAGGAAAATAAGGTTTAGTCTTAGTAGAGGGAAGAAGGAAGAAAAGTAGAATGAAAATCTAGTGATAGTGTTGGAAGGTTGGAATTCTAGAGAAATCTCAAAAACCCTCTCGGGTTTCATAGCATAAATTTTTACTGTCATAGCTGCAGATCTTAAGATTTGGTAGGTTGGTGCGCCTTGTTGTTAGCTTTCCAGAGAGCTATGGCAAGCCAAATTTGAACAATCTATGTTTGAGAAACAACATTTGAAGTGACTAGTGGTCTGCAGCAAGGTTTAATTATCATCTTTGTAAAACCCTCTCGGGTTTGGTGGTATAACTCCTTATTGTCGTAGCTGCAGATCTTAAGATTTGGTAGGTTGGTGCGCCTTGTTGTTAGATTTCCAGAGAGCTATGGCAAGCCAAATTTGAACAATCTATGTGTGAGAAACAACATTTTAAGTGACTAGTGGTCTGCAGTTGTGTTGGACATGGTGTTAAGACCTTAAACATTGGTTTGGATGAATGACAATTTGACATAAAGTCCTAGAACGTGTAGTGTGTGAGGTTGAAAAAAATATATCTATCAGTTCAAATCGTAAATAATGCATAGGAGGTAGGTTACTTAATTTCAACTACAAACGCAATCTAACATCTATAATTGTATTTGCATTCTTTCCTTCACCAGTAGCATTTGTGCTTTCAAGCATAATCACCTTGTAGAACCGGGAGTAGAGGGACGGAAAGTCACCTCACACATATTCAGGCAAATGAGTCATAGTTGAACTCAAGATCGAAATTTTGTGATGTGGAATTTGAACTACATTGGGGTCTTGAAGGAAATCCTTGTTGTGGACTATGCAGGCTTACCAATGGTTTTGTTCACATGCTCATGGATCCCAACAAATACACAAGGAAATGCAACCATACGCCAAAATGAACATGGATTTCGGGTGGTGACCTTTGCACAGCGATTGCCACCCATGGCAAAACCATATGTTTTTCCTACATTTGTGATTCAAATAAGGGCATGGGTAACTCCATATGTATTGATCATTAATAAATACATGACATATGACATTATAAGGTTGTTTGGGATGGGTAAGAACTAACAGAGACCAGTTTGGCTACTGGATGTTGTGATTATAGTTTTTAATTATAATGTCATAAAAAAAACATATTTGATGACTCAACATGCATGTTAAACAATGATTATGGGAATGTAGGTGTTCTTTGTTTCAAACATTGTTGTGAATGGTGACTAGCAAGTGGTGTTGCCAAAAGAACCACGTATTAAATGTGTGGTAGTTGAAGCGAATGAGTTGCTGCTAGGAGTGGACATTGCAGAACAAGGTGGTGATGAAGGCAAGGACATGGTTTATAGGACCAACATGTGGCAAATTAACAATGGGGAGGGTGGGGAAGAAATATTAACTATGAATGTTCAACGTTTTGATGCAAAATTACAAAGGGTTTGTGAAGACGATGACTTTGAGGTGGAAGAATAATTAAGGAAAAGAGCAATATGCAAAGTGCACGTGGGGTGCCATATTTGATTTCACACTTTTGGTACGTGTGCTACACATATTGTATCATAACATGTCAGGGCATTTATAATTATGTAATTAGTAGACAAATATTGCTTATGGTATATAATTACAATGTTGTCAATATATATATTGACCAATCAAATTTCACTAACATGATCCACTCAATTGTGAAAACCACTTGGTAAACTACCTAATGATATTGACACATTCCACCATAATGCCATCTTGCATTTTAGTCTTGATGTTGTCGATAATATCAATGGTAGTTCACAACTACTTATATGAATGGTCAATATTCAACTTGGATCTTGGTCTTCACATTATCAATGCATATGCTACAATTAATGAACAAAGATCAACTTGCTAATAATCTTGGATCTTGGTTTTAACATTCAGATCAACATATAGTACATATACCAATATCATATATAGACAAACCCATGAAGATAACTTATGATGAAATTAAACAAGGAGTAGGTTACGAGCATGTATGCGTGAGCATTTGTAATGAATTATGTTTCACGAATGGTCATAGGTGCCTAAATGGTGATAATGGTTGATTGCTCACATCAAGTCAGCAATCATTATCAATGGCACATCCACTTACTGTCCAAAACCACTTGCAAGACCACCCGAGTGATATGGACACATTCCACAACAGTGCCATGGCTGGACAAGTTAAGTGGTTGGAAGCACATGATTCAATATATCTGAATGGACCTTTGACACCACAAATGAACTTCTATTTGTAGCCTTGGATCTTGGTCTTGACATTATCAACAACGTCAAAGTTTTTTACCCTATATATATACTTGGATCTTGTCTTGAGGTTGTTGATACTATTGGGGTTCTTAATATATTTATTATTGAAGTTCATAAATAATTATATAAATGGTCAATACTCAACTTGGATCTTGGTCTTCACATTATTAATGGTATGTATATCATATTGTAAGTACAACATCCAAGCTGCCTAGCTAACAATATATACAAAATATGACCATGAATAATATTCCCATTAACAAGATTATGTATATATAATAGAGCTATCACTATATGGTACATTGGATATTGGACTTCATGTTTGTGAGACCAATATCCTAGTAGTTTTTTGAGTATATATGAATATGCCACAAGTATTCAGCAAAGAAAAAAATGAGTTAACAAATAATCTTAGATCTTTGTCTTGATGTTTAAATCAGTGGTATTAGATCTAAAGATGAACCCATGATGAAGATTTTGACTTAATTAGAAAAGGAGTATGTTGCAAGCATGTATGCATGAACATTCATAGTGGAATATGGTTCACGAGTGGTCATAAGTGCCTAAGTGGTGAAATGGTTGATTACTCACGTAAAGTCAACAATCACTACTAATATCACATCCACTCATTTGTCCAAAACCACTTGCAAGACCAGCCTAGTGATATGGACACATTCCACCACAATGCCATGGCTAGAACAATGAAGTGATTGGAAGCACATGATACAATATATGTGAATGGATATTTGACACCATAAATGAACTTTTATTTGTAGCTTTGAATCTTGGTCTTGACATTATTGATGGCGTCGAAACTCTTTCCCTTGTATATATGATCATGACCATGTATATATATACATGTCCAAATTGGTGTGGTGATCAATGGTTGTGTAACACCTTAATTAATTAGTTTGGATATTAGTCTTGATGTTATCAATAGTGTCGATAGTATAAAGATCTTTATCATAACTTAACTCCCAACTAATTATATAAATGAAGAATATTCGGCCTTGATCTTAGTTTTGACATTATGGATTTGATATGACATATTAGAACGGATATGATGATTAACATTTTGCATTCATGTACATGATGTACATGATCAATTGTGTAGCATCTAAGCTTGGATCTTCATCTTGACATTGTTGATACATATACTATTGGGGTTTTTAATATATTATAGGAGTTCATAATTAATTATATAAATGGTTAATAGTCAACTTGGATCTTGGTCTTCACATTATCGATGGTAGGTATATCATATTGTAAGTATAATATCAAAAGTGCCTAATTAACAATATATAAAATATGATCATGAATAATATTCCTATTAACAAGATTATGTATTTATCACTCTATGGTACATTGGATGTTGGATTTCATGTTGGTGAGACCATATCCTAGCTTTTTGAGTATATATGAATATGCTACAATTTCTCAATGAAAATAAGAATTCAAATGAGCAAGCAAATAATCTTGAGCCTTGGTCTTGACGTTCAGATGAATGGTATCAGATTTAAAAATCGATGAACCCATGATGATGATTTTTATGTAATTAGATAAGGACTAGGTTTGGAACATGTATGTGTGAACATTTATAGTGGATTATGGTTCACGAGTGGTCATAAATGCCAAAGTGGTGAAATGGTTGATTGCTCACATAAAGTCAACAATCGCTATAAGTGGCACATCCTTTCACTTGTCCAAAACCTCTTGGAAGACCACCCTAGTGATATGGACACACTCCATGGCCACCATAGTGACATGGCTGGAAGGGTTAAATGGTTGGAAGCACATGATCTAATACGTGTGAATGGACATTGACACAATAAATAAACTTCAATGGATCTTGGTCTTGACATTATCAATGGTGTTGAAGGTCTTTCACTTGTATATATAAATGGTTATGATCATGTATATATATACATTCCAACAATGGTGTGGTGATAAATTGTGTAACACCTTAACTTGGATCTTAGTCTTAACATTGTCTTAATAATGTTAAAAATATCTATCGTAGGAGTTCACAACTACTTATGTAAATGGTGAATAATTAGCTTGGATTTTGTTCTTCACATTATCAATGATATGACATATCAAAATGGGTTACTAACAATTAGCATATGCATGTACATTAGTTATATTGTGTAGCACCTTGGATTTTGCTCTTGGATGAACTTGGATCATGGTCTTGACATTATCAATGTATGTATCATATAGAACAGATATTTAATTAACATGTAGTTGATCATGAATAGTATTATTTCCAACAAAGATATATATCACTTTAATTTACATTAGATTTTCAATTTCATGTTGGTGAGACAAATATATTACGGGCTCTCTATTTACATATGCATGAATATGTGTAGATTTTGTAGTAAAGGTAATTAAGAGGCTAATAATCTTGGACTAAGTTCATAGCCATAAATGCCTAAGTGGTGATAATGGTTCATAGTTCACATAATTCAACAATCACTAGTAGCATATCCACTCACTTGTCCAAAACTACTTAGACTTGATGAAGCTAATGATATGGACACATTCCATCAGAGTTCCATGGCAGAATGGTTAATGGTTGATATTATTTGTGTAGCTTGGATCTTGCAGCTTACATATTGGTCTTGACATTGTTGATAGGTGTGTATCACATCAAAAGTGAAAAAAATTTCCAATAGAGACATGATTGGTAGGCTTCAACTAACTTAATTAACAATATATTGGTCCTGACAATATTATTGATGGTATGGGAGAGTTCATGTTAATTGTGAATATATTATATTGTCATATAGATCAAGTTATGTGCATGACTAATCAATGACTATTTGTGTGTAGGCATTCAATGTTCCAACTAACTGAACGAAATGATAGGTTGATGCAAAATTGGCTAGTTTTCTTGGAGGTGCACATGTGTAGGCCTAGGCATGTGGTCGCAAAGGCCATAGTTATTGTATCTAATTAGACAACTTTTAGTTTTAGAAGTGTTTGGTACCGGTTCACACAATTGGGGAGCAACTAACTTGGACTTACATAAGAGCTAACTAAAGAAAAAGGGGAGATGTGTTTGTTCTTAGAGGCTGAATAAGTATGAAAAATATTGGAGAATTGCATGCATAAACATAGTTGGCATCAAATTAAATCTACTTTGGACATATACATTGAGTTATAATAGGTGATTTTACCACATGACAATGGTCCTTATCAAGATTGTTCATTGTAGTGAATAGTTTGAGCATCATGGTGTGGCCTAGTGACTTGGGCTAATATAGTTATTTTCTATACAAAACTAGTGCAATGTAGATAGTGATCATGAGTGCACGTGCATTCCAATGGTGGGGAACTTTTGTGTTATATGGTCATCCCATTTTTTGATAATATATAATTTGTATACATTTTCCACTATGAAATGTACCTTGGGCTTATGTGTGTTTAATCATGGCTTCAATCATGTTGTTATATTAAATTAACATATGTTGGCTACCTCCAACTACCTCCACTATGGAACATGTTCCACCGAATCCATAAGCTAGCCAATACCATCTAACACCATGCAAAGTGGAATATCAATAATTGATAAAAATGTCAATTATTAACCTATATACACATAATCAACCCTACATTCCACTAAATTAAATTAATTGTATTACATGTACATGTCCACTCAAATGCAACCACTCATGGATCACACCTAATGGAATCCACTAGGACACCATACCAATAGACCACTGATAGGACTAATAGACAAATTCACTAGACCTTAAGTTTGTTGGTCCAATCCTTTAAGCATTAAGTTGAACTAAATGACTCCATTAAACCAATCCATTATAGTCAATGTATAGTGGAATGACATGAGTCCCATTCCACTAAAATTGGATTTGGGTGGAAGTGTGTAGTGATGTTGGACTAGGTTTTGTAGTAGTGTATGTTGGTTGAGTGTACTAATCATCACTCATTTATGAACTGCTCTTTGGTCACAACCTCAAGAAAGGGTTCTTTGGATTGTTCCATAGTAGTCTTCTTCTCTTCTTTCCCTTCAACTGGTTTTGGTCTTGGAGAATCAATAAGTGTATCCTCCTTTGACAAGAAAAACTAGTGGCATAAACAAATCTCTAGAACAAGTATAAAATAACAAGTTGTTGCTTTCCTATCAGGTGTTACTAATCTTGTTGCTATTTGTTTTTGGTGTTCAGTCCATTAGGTTAATTCTATTGACATTTGTGTCAACATAATAGAACACCAGTTAATTTTCTTCCCCTTGTTTTCCAAGTTCAATGTGATGGGAATGCGGTTGCTAAAATATGTTAACCTTTATTGTTGGTAAGTGATTTGCAAGATTGTTGCAAACTTGGCGTGATATTCTTCTTTCATCCAGATGATGCTCCACTACTCCTTGTTGACGAATGCATCCGATCCAATTATGTTCTTCAGGGCCACTTGAACTTTTTTGACAAGTGCATTCGTTGCATCCATCACTCCTTCAACATTGATGCCAAATTGCTTTATGATTAATGTTTGATCAATGGTGATTCTTTCACCACAAATGATTGTTCGAATTCGTCCATCCTTTGTGGACTCCCAAGTGTGAAAAATTCCTCCAATAGGTCTAGTTGTGGAACTATTTAGTGAACAACAAATAAGCCTCCCAAATTGGCTCACTCTACCCACTGTCACTCTTTGGATCCCATTTGAATTCACTAAAACCTTTTTAAAATCTCCTTTGCTTTAGTAGGTGTTCGTTTTTGGGTTATCTTGGTAGGTGAATTGCCTTCCTCAACCTGTTCTTGCACCTCATCATGTACTTGGATTGAAACTTGGTAGGTACTGCAACAAGTATGTTGAAAGAACTAGTCTTTATGTCAAAGAACCTTCATTTAATTGATTCTAATGAAAAATTTGCCAATTGCTCAACTTCAACAAGGCATTGAGCTTGTTTTTTTTTTTGGGTAACTTTTCTTTCAACCTTTCTTCTTCCTCAAAATCATTAATGATGACAAATGCAGGTGTAGATGGTGTAGTTTGCCTTCGAAAATCCTTCAAGGTTTCTTCAAGTCCTTTTCCCACAATGGCAACACGCCTTAATGATTTGAAAATTTCTTGCGCTACATATCTACCTTCTCCAAAACTCTCACGACTTTCACAAAATGCAAGAGGTGGCCTTGATGCAAATGGTTTAATGTATATTGCTTCGGGTGCTCTAAAAACTTCCTCTCCAACTCTCTGCAATTCTCTCTTTATTTTTTCTTTTCAATTTTACCTCTTTCTTATTTTCTCTCTCTCTTAACTGATCTAAAGCACTCATTGCCTCATTTTTTATGCAGAAAAAAATATAAAGAAATCCAAAGTGAAAAACTGAAAAGACATTCCAAAGGACACACTGGTTGTTTGTACTACAGTTGTAAAGTGGAAAGTACTTGGAGAACGACACAACTTTTAAGGCATACTAGCCCTAAGAAATCAACACCTATAATTAAGTTTACTGAGATATCATTATTTTGCACAAAATTAGGGCTAACAAGTTGGTTCTTAACCAATTGCCTTGTTAACAAGTTGGTATCACCTATTTGAACTAGTTCTAATTTAGACAAATCACTATTCGTTCTCCTTTTAGTTAGGTTGTCTATTGTTAAACCTTTAATAGATTGAACTAGTTCATTGACGAATAGGTTACTAAAATGAATGGTTTCAACCGGGTCCTCATTTAATAAGGTATCAGAATAGGTTTCCTCAACCTATTGTTGGTTACACAAGTTGTTTGAATACTTCACCTCCATTGGTTCCTTTAATAAAAAATTAGTGGGCTTAGCCAAAATAGGTTGAAGTGTTTGATCCTCTATAAACCTATAGGGTTTCAACTTGTTAATGTTGATTAGTACCAGGTTAAGATCAAATTTATCAATAGTCTAGCAGTGTTGAATTGTTGGGTAAACAATATTGGATCTTATATGGTCCAAACCATCGTCTTTGAAACTTAGGGGTATGTGTTTTGATAGCCCCTAAAAATCATAAAACATAATCTCCAAATTAGTATTTTGTTTCAATTTACCGATTTTAAAACCATAACTACCGGTTCCATTAGTTAAAAGCTATCAAATCCTATGCTACTAATTAACAGGTTCTCCTACAATTTCTTTAGTTTTGATAGGCGATTAGTTAAAACTCTGACAAGTTTTGGATCATAGTTCTACCCTAGCTTGGATGGTAACATGTATTTTGTAGGTAGTAATAGGTGCAATCCGAAGACAAGTTGAAATGGAATGTGACTAGTTCCAACCTTAAAAGTGGTTCTGTAATAGAATAGAATTATGGATAGGTGTTCATCCCAATCTTTCTGATTCTCATTCATTAGTTTTGTGAGTAATGTACCAAAAACTTTGTAAGTAGACTTAGTTTGTCCATTCCCTTGTGGATAATAAACAATAAAGCTAGTATGTTTCAAGGTAAAATGATCGGTCAAATAACAAATAACATCGTTAATGAAATGGTACCTTGATCTATCACAATAGTAAGTGAATAGCCAAATTGAATGAGAATGTGATCATATAAGAACTCGGTAATGACAACAGTTGTATTGGTGCACAAAGCTTTGGCCTCCACCCACTTGGTAGCATAATCAGTGACAACTAAAATGTATCAATTGCCATAGTAACGGTTCACCGGTTAATAGGTCCAATAAAATCTAGTCCCCATTTCTGGAAAGGTTTTTTAGGTAGGGTAGTAATTAACTTTTCCATATTTTGTGCTAATAGGTTACTTGTTCGTTGGCACAAATCATAGGTCCAATAGAATTCATAAACATCTCTGTTCATGATTGGCCACCAATAACTGGCATCAAAGATTTTCTTCACTGTGATGTTTGAAGAAAAATGTCCACCAACTCCACTATGTAGCTCTTGTAGTATAATTGGCACATGTTTAGGTTGTAAAACATGACAAAACCTATTGTCTTGTCCAAATCTGTAAAGTATCCCATTTTGTAATACATATGATTTAGCTCTATAAACTAAATATTGTCGTTGTGAAGTTGTAAATCTTTTTGGCATCATTCCTTTTGACAAGTAATCATAAACACTTTGTAACCACTTTGGTTATAAAGTGAACATCAATGGTTTGATTAGGTGCACCAATTGGTTCTACTTGATTGGGCAATCTTCTTAATGCATCTACCATAAATGGGATCTACCAGGCTTATAAACAATTTTGAAATCATATTCCAAAAATAATAGTAACCACTTGGTTATTCTGCCAAAAACTTGTGGCTTATTAACCAGGTATACTAGGGCCATGTGGTCAACATAAAATATAAATTAGTTAATTAGTAAGTAATGTTTGAATTTGTGCAAGGCATAGACCATAGCTAGGGTTTCTTTCTTAGTAGTAATATAATTTTGCTTAGCTAATTTTAACAATTTACAAGCATACATAACCAATTGTTAAAACTTACCTATTGGGTTCTATTCTAGTATGGCTCCTATTGTTAACTAAGATGCATATGTATGAACATGAAACTGAAGCTCCCAATTTGGACTAATCAAAATAGGGGTTTGTATATACAAATTTTTAATCTCCTCCCAAGCATTTTGGCATTCTTTAGTCCACTCAAAGACTTCAAACTTTTTGAATAGCTTAGTGATAGGTGACATGATTGAAGCAAAGTTTTTAATAAAACACCTATAAAACTAGGCCATCCTATTAAAAACCTTGATCTCTTGTAAGGTAGTAGGTATTGGCATGTTTACTAAGGCTTCAGCCTTCTTAGGATCCATAACCTTGTTTTCTTTAAACATTATGAAACCTAAGATGGTTCCTAAAAACACCATGAATGCACACTTGTTTAGGTTCAAATTAATACCAAAATCTCTACACTTAAGGAAGCACTTTTTTATCTTTTCAAGGTGACTTGATAGATCATTGAAAATCGTAAAGTCATCAAGAAAAACCTTCATAAATACATCAATGTACTCATGAAAAGCTTTAGCTACTGCCTTCTAATAAGTGGGCGGTCCACTTTTGACACCAAATGGCATCACAACCCACACAAAAGTCCCCTAGTTTGTCACAAAGGCAATTTTATGTTGGTCTTCAAGTGTAATTGATATCTAATGATATCTTGAAAACTCATCCAGAAAGGTATAAACTTTGTGTCCAGCTATTATGTTGATGACCTCATCTATGAAAGGTAATGGGTAAAGGTCCTTCTTTGTTGCTACATTGAGTTTCCTAAAATCGACATAGATATTCAACTTCCCATTCTCCTTAGGAATAACCATTATTGGAAACAACCATGTTGTTTCCTCAACTAGTTTGATAAAACCAACAACAAGTAATTTCTATATCTTGTTTGATAATAATAGAATAATTGGGATTCAATCGATACTTTATTTGATGAGCAGGTGGTACTGTGGTATCCAGTTTAATTCGATAGTGAACAATCTTTGGTGGAATACCCTACAGGTCTTTGTATGTCTAGGTAAATACATCTTTGAATTCCTTTAGAAGTTCAATCAATTAATTTGTGACAATCAATTCAAGTGCAAAGTTCACTTTCACCTATTGCACATTCTCCTTAGTACCCAAATTAACTTTAGTTAATTGTTCCTCCTCAATAATTGTCCAAACTATTATGGTTAGATCTTGTATTTGCTTTCGAGAAAGTGTTTCATTAACAATCATCTCTCTAACCTCTAGATGGAAGAAAGTTTCAGGTAAATGTTGTTTGATAATGTTAGGTGGTATAGTTAATTTCACACCTAATACACTTATCAGTTTAACAGGTTGTTTTAGGATTTGTTTTAACATGACAATATTTGGTACGTGGACTAGTTTTAAAATAGGTTCAGTATGAATAAGTATTATTATGGTTCCTATTGAAAACATGTCTAATTCTATGGCAAACATCACATCCTTTTTGTCATTAGATATTCCAAAATGGAAATCATAACAAACTAATACTTTTAGTCTTTTGGTTTGAACATCAAGTTTCTTGGTAACATGTATGGTTCTTACTATATCGTGTGAACCATACAACACAACTATGCATGGTAGTCTCAATTTTAAAGAATTGCATCAAGGGTATTGGGGTGTGATAAAGCTATTAAGGGTTTTTAGCAATTTCATGAGGGGGGCACATGGTTGCATGGGGGGTTGTTTTTGTTTTGAAATTCAACATTGGATGAATGAAGTGTAGGGTTAATTTTTTTCTTCAATAAAAGTTAGTAATCATAATTTTAGAACTTCAATTGCATGATTGGGGTTGAAAAGTCTCTAGAGGGTTGGGGTTAGAAATAAACAACAAAATTCCTAATGTTTGACAAAACCTTGGTCTCGTCCTAGTATTTAGGGGATAGTCACGCAAGCAAGGATGATTTGAGACTCTTGAAATAATTAAGGTGTGTCAATGAAGGGTTTAATGGAAATAAAATAATCTTTAAACATTATAAATATGTAGGATTAATTCGAGGCAACATAACAATTAAAATGAGTAGGGTGATAGGGCGATAATTGTAACATGGATTTCATGATGAATAAAATTTTATTTAGGATATGGAGAAGTTCAAGGAAGAGTTACAAGTACATGTTAAATCCTAGGTTATGCCATAGTGGTATGTCATAACTGTAGGAAATCTAGGATGCGTTGAATGGTGTGAACTAAATAATCCACCTTGTTGTTAGGAGTCATTCAACAAATCAGACCAAACAACCAACAATAGTGTCCAACACTAGTGTCCAACACTAGGAATTGAAAACCATGCAAAAATTGAGGTGTTTTCAGTTTCGTAAAAGCCTTCGTAAATAGTTTCAGGTTCATTGCCAGAAATGAAAGCAACCTGCAACAATATCACCAAGGTATGAGAGTTCAAAGAAACTCAATATACCAAGCTCGAACTGGGGTTTGACTTTGAGATGAAGGCACATCTCTCACGGTCTGGGATCTTCATCGCGAGGATGTTGGATTAATGTCAAATCTAGGGATGACTATGAGGGTGATTCTTTGTTCATTTATGCATATTGAGGCCAGTAAGACATAGTCATGTGTGACGTTATGAATGCAAGAAAAGGAATTTTTTTTTGATCAAAATCAACTTGTCGATCAATGTGTGGAAAAGTTGACACATCGAGATGTAATATTATAATTTATAGGTCAAGGAAAAGGAAAGAAAGACGCGAAATAATGGTCTAGAACCATGGTAAAACAAAACCTTAAAATAAATGGAAAAAAAGTTTAAGTAAAATCTTATGGGGTGTAAAATGGAAAGAGGTAAAAAAACAATTTCTCCTTTTTCCTTCCAAAGGCAATCAATCTTGGAACCTTCCAATGGCCACTAAACAAGATGCTTCCCCATTGACCTCTAAGCATTGGATTCATTTCAAAGGCCACCAAGCTTGGAACCTTCCAATGGCCACCAAGCAAGATGTTTCCCCATTGACCACCAAGCTTGGAACCTTCCAATGGCCACCAAGCAAGATGTTTCCCCATTGACCACCAAGCTTGGAACCTTCCAATGGCCACCAAACAAGATGTTTCCCCATTGACCACCAAGCTTGGAACCTTCCATTGGCCACCAAGTTTGGGGTTTTCCCTCACCTCTTTCCTTCTTCTTTTTAAAGGCGTGAATTTGGATCATTTGTCTTTTTCTTTTCGAATGTGATTTCCAATTTGAATCTTTGAAAACTTGTTCTTACAATTTTCCTTAGAAGGAAAAGAATGATTAATCTTAATAGATGGTGGAAAGAGAAAAAATAAATTGGATCATAGTAGTACCTTTGAAATAATGGAAATGAATAAAGGTAGATTTGAAGCTTGAAATCTTAAAGAATTTTCATAAGACCTCTCGGTTTTGTTGCATAATTTTATTTTGATTTAGGTGCAAAGTTTGAGATTTGGCGAGTAGGTGTGCCTTGTAGTTAGTTTCCAATGAACTAATGCAAGATAAATTTAAATAGAATATGTGATGGCAACAACATTTTAAGTGTTTAGAGGTCTGTTGTCAAGTTGAACTTTTTGCTTTCATAAAACATTTTTAAGTTCTATGGCACAACTTTTTACTGATTTAAGTGCTAGGTTTGAGATTTTGGTAGGCAAGTGCACCATGTAGTTAACTTTCCAATGAACTAATGCAAGCTAAATTTGGATAATGTATGTGATGGCAATAATGTTTTAAGTGATTGGAAATCTATTGTCAATTTTAGCATTTTGTCAACTTCTTAAAAGTTGGTTTAGGTGGGTGATAGTTTAGCATAAAATTCTAGGATTTGAAGGGTTTGAACTTTAAAAATACATCTATCAATTTCAAATCATAAATTATGCATAGGAGGCAAATTATTTGTTTTCAACAAGAAACACAATTTAATATTTAAAGATACACTTTGCATTTTTCTTTCACCAATAACATATGTATTCCAAATATAATTATTTATAAAACTGGGAATAAAAGGACAGAATGTCACATCACATATTGGTTTCTTGTATGGTAATAATATTAATTCCCCAATTGTGGGATACCTTTGCATTTCTCAACCATGGGCATCCTAGTAACATTGAATACTAGAATTTAGTACATTATTATTGATAACAGTATATGTAACCATATAAGGAATTCCCTAAACAAATATCTTTAGATCCTTGATAAGACTTAGTGGTTTAGCTATGGTTTAATTAACCATACGCATATTATAAGGTGCTGGATTAGGTTTTGATAGACCTAATTATATTCTCAAACTCTTAGTAATGATGTTTACTCCAAATCCCCCATCAATCAACACATCATCAATAAAGTTTTTACCAACTTGGACTTGAATCATGGCCATCTAATGGTCAATAACCATTATTGCACAAGCAAGTTCAGGTTGAATAGGTTCAGGTTGGACCGACTTAACAAACTTAACTGGTTTGAAAATGTACCATTTAATGTTTAGCACAATCTTCAAGAAGTTCCCCAAGTTGATGACATATTTAATCTTCAGAACTTGAATATTGATGTTTTTGAAATCTCTTCCAAAGTTTTTTTTAGTGTTTATTTATGGAGTCAACTAAATATGTCGTTTACTTATAATCGATTAACTTATTGGTTCTAGTAGACCAACCCAATTCAATTGAAATGGGTCATTTGAATCAATTAATGCTTGTGATGTTAAGTCATTTCCTTGTAACTCCTTAATGGGTATGAACAAAAGAATCACGTAATTGTTCTTCTATTTGCCAATCAGTTACTACATTTGCCTTCACCGATTCACATTCTCCAAGAACTTATTATTCTAATATTTGGCTATGTGTCATGATAGTAGCAACTACATTGATTGGTACATTATCAGGTTTAGGGTTTTTTGCTACAACAGTGGTAGTAATGGTTGGCTTAGTCCAAAACATGTTCTAAACTTCTGCCCTTCTAGGACAATTAGGTGCATGATGTTTACAGGTAGAACAAATAATACAAGGATATTTTAATGGCATTCTAATTGGCTTAATAGGTTATGCAATCACTTCGGCCACTGATTCAACAACTTTAGTGGGTATAACAAGACACTATTAGAAAACATGGTACTTTTTGACTAGCAAATCTAATAAAAAAGTACCCAATTTGAACACGTGTCAAAAAGACCATTTTGTCATTTTGAACAAGTTGATTTTGACATGTCCATTGTGATTGGGGTGGTATTTTTTATTGGACCATTTGATTTGTCATTTTGATTAGTCAAATTTTTGCCCAAATGAAAAAAATTGTGGCAAGTAGGTAGGTAGGTGGTACCCTACCCTACCTTACCCTGTCCTATTTGACTTACCTTAACCTAACCTAGTATATCCTACTTAGCCCACCCTACCTACTTTAGCCTTTTAAGCATGTACATAGGTTATAATGTTAGGAATTGAACCCTTGGCCTCCCTAATGATAAATCAAATCCTTAACCAATGGACCACACAATCAAAAGGTGTTCAACTTCTATCAAATTTTTTATTTCACATGTTTATTTTGACACTTCACTATAAGATTATGAAGTATGAAAGTAGGTAAGTTGTAGGAGATAGGTGGGTGGGTGGGTGGGTAGGTAGATAGATTGTAAAATTGTAAGTGGGAGGTAGGAAGTAGGTATGTAATAGGCATAAGACGTCCCATTTGACTAGAGAACATTAGTCATTTTGACTAATGATATCAATGATGTTTAATTTGATTAAATGTACCATTTGACTAAAACCCATTGGCCATTTTGATTAAGGTTGTTTAACTTGACTAAATGTATTGGTAAAATAAGTCACCTGACTCAAGTTGATTGGTCAAAAAATACATGTTTCGGGCCCCTAGTCAAAATGGACATGTCCATTAGTAAAAAAAGACCAATTAGTCAACTTGAACCATCTAGAAAACCATGTTTTGTAGTAATGAGGAACTACTGGTTCTTCTTTTTTCATGTTATGAGAGGTTTCTTTCGCATGACTTGTTTTACCACAATTTGAATAGTTTAACTGTTGCTTAGCAATGGTATAAATAACTATGGGCTTTGTAATCGGTTTGGATTCTAGTTGAATTATTAAAACATTATAATTTGTTATAACCAATCCAATTTTTTCACAAATCACTATAGCTTCCTTATGTTTGATCAAGATATCTTTCATCATACCTATTGTTGCCAATGTAAGGATTACAACAAAAGGTGTCCCTATACGCCAAATGATTTCATTGGATTTTGAATGAATATACTAGTCTAATGAACAGGGACTATTGAATTGCACCCACATTTTATAGTAGTGAAGGAAAACATTAGTAACTCCCACTTGTAAATAATTAGCCAATTTAAGCAAATGTTCATAGTAAACTTTGACCCGTTCGCCAACTTGTTGCTGAAGATTCTTCAACTGCATATAGATTTTTTCATCATGTTTCATAGTTCGAAAGCACTTACAAAATGTTTGCTCCAACTCATCAAATGTGTAGTTAAGATGATCTTGTACAAAGTTTTCACCCCACTCTGAGATGTTGTCGCATAAAGTGAAACCAAATAGGTTGATGATATCGACCTCCATAGTCTCACCATTGGCTTTGATTGCCTTCTTGAAAACTCTAATGTGAGCATCAAGATAAGTATCCTTAACATATGTAGGATACTGTAGCTTCTAATATGGTAATTTATTGGTTGGTTCAATTTGAATTGAAATTAGTTGATACCATGTTGGCATGAATATCCTTGGATGAGGTGTTTGCCATCCATAAAATCCAACATGTGGATTAGGTGGCGATCCTCCAGGTGGGTCTCAATTAGGTGATCCTCCATTAAGCGAACCTCTAGGTGGTTTTCCACCCAGTTGTGGATGTGAATTAGCCCTTCTGAGTATTGGAGAGGGACACCATTCATAGACAGGTAGTCCAATGGTAACATGTATATTAATAGGTAGAGCTACTATTGTTGTTTGTTGAACAGGTACACCTCTTGTGAGAAAAACCGGTTGTTCTAGTTTAGAAGTAGGAATTCTGACAAAATATTGGTTCTACACCAATTGATCAATAAGTGGCATTGGTTTTAGTTGAGTAACATCGATTGCATACCCTTTCTTTCTCCCAAAAATCAATGAATCAAGTCCTTTGATTCTTGAATAATACATTGAATACATGTTAAGATCCATATGTACAAAAGATGGAAATATATTATACCACATCGAGTACGGGATAGTTCTAGGTTGCCCTATTATTAGTGGTGTAACAAGTTGTGACCAACTTAAATGTTGATTAACTAGTATTGGGTTGGTAACCAAGTTTGGTTGTATTTGGGTTTGTTATACAGGTACACCAACATATGTTGCTAGTGTGCTTAGTACCACAAGTTGTAGAGAAGTTCTAAGTTCTTTTCTCATTAATTTTTTCAATTTATCATCCACACAGGGACAATTTTAGAATTTGTGTCCAACCTGTTGACAATATGCACAGGTTAATACAATTTCAACAATGGGTTGGGTGATTATAACCGGTATACTTCATTGAACAAATGGTTGTTCAACGATTCCCATGATAGGTACATTTGGCCAAACAATTTGATGAAGTGGTTCTATTTGTTGAACAATGTTACCCAAATTTGGTAACATGTGACTTAATAGGTTGATAGTGTAAGCAAGTTGTTAAACCTAATAGGTGTCTTAACCTATTATATAACCTAACTTGTAGTACTAAACTAACCAATTACTAAACTAGTAGGTAATGATTGGGTTAAGAAGGTAGGTTGATAGGTTAGTAAACTGGTAATTTATAGAACCTATACTTGACATAATCGGTAGTTGGACAAGTATTTAAATACGGTGTAATTTTTTGAAAATTTGGACCGTTAGTCTAAGTACTATTGATTATTTATAATGGTCAATTATGATTGTTGTATTTTGAAATAGTTAGTTTAAAACTAGGAGGACAGACTTGTTGAGGAGTTTCTAATTCCATCTTTTGATTATGTGTTTCAATTTTTAATTATGGAACATGAATCATTATTTTTTAGTGAATTTTCTTTAAGCTTTGAGCAATTTGTGTACATGTTAGTTTAGGGTTGTAGTTAGTTCAAATTTTATTAAAGTATTGTATGTACCTATTGCTATTTTAATAACCTATTGCTAGAAAAATCAGAAGTTGAACAACCATGCAGTGGATGAGAATTTAGAAACAATAACACTTAGAATTTTTGGTTTGATTCGGTAGTCTTAGTAGATCAGGTTTGAAAAACAATCATGCTTGAAATTTTGATTTGCTACATGTTTGCTTGTTTTATGTAAATTTTAGGATTGAATTTTTTTTTTTTGATTTCATTTGAAGCACTAGGGATAAGGTGAAGTTAATGTAAAAGTTTTGAAATAAAATAGGTGTGTAATATGTAAAAAAAGTTTTTTATAAACTCTTGACTACTGGGAGGGGTCATTAAAAAAAAAAAACTTATGTTCAAAAATAATGCAAGGGATTTCCTATGACCTATTGATTTTAGAAAATGTCAAGAGTAGTTACTAGAAATCTTAGAAAATAGTTAAAACAAGTCAGACATCAACTTGTTTAGGAACATGCGCAAAAACAAGATGAACATCAAATGCAACCTATGGGAGATGAACCTGTGAATGCACCAAACATGGATGCAATACAGAGGGGAGAAGTCAATGAATAACATTAAAATGTAGTAAAACCAATTGTGCAGAGAAACCCAATAGTGTTTTTAACCACTCATTAAGAAACACCACGAACAATAACCCAACCAAGGGTAATGAATGTTTATCATGATGACAATCATGAACCTATTTAACTATTTAATGAAGTTGTCTTTGTACGATGACCATGGTGATTTGTAACCATAGGTTATAATCTACCCAGAACTGGGGCATCTACACCAATTACAACATCTATTAATTTTCAAAACCAACCACCACACACCAATATTCATTTGGTACCCACTAATTTGGAGATGGAATGACTTCACCTACTCAACAGGTTGGAACAACTTTTTCACATCAACTAAAGATCGTTTAATCAATCAGTTTTTATACCATATTTAAAACTTGTTGAATCCAAAGTGTTGCAACCTTAGCGTTGGGCTCGCGACCAAGGCAAGGGCTTGCAAGGTTACGAGCCAAGAAGGAAACCTAGGGGTCACATCTCATGTTCCCAGTAGTGCAAAAGAGTGTGAGGGAATGAACCTCACACTCCCAAGTGAACTCCCATGTTGGGAGTTGGAGTCCCAATGGATTCCCAAATTTTTAGGGAACAATTGCAGGGGTCAAAACCCATTGGTTTGAAGAGTTTTTTATATCATTGGAAAGTTATTGAAACGTACATTTATAAAATGAGTTTGCATCACCCATTTGAATATCTAAAACATAAGTTATGGCCAAAAGAAAGGCCGGGAGTCAAATTGTGTCGCAACCCTAGCTTTGGGCTCGCGACCAAGGCAAAGGGAATTGCAAGGGTGCGGGCCAAGAGGAAGCTCGGGAGTTAAGCCAAGAGGAAGCCCGGGAGTTAAGCCAAGAGGAAGCCCGGGAGTCAAGGCAAAAGGAAGCCCGGGAGTCACATCACATACTCCCGGGAGTGCAAGAAAGTGCTAGGGAGTGTGAGGGAGTGAACACTCACACTCCCAAGGCAACTCCCATTTTGGGAGATGGAGTCCTGGTGGACTCCCGAAACTTCAGAGAGCGATTGCAGGGGTCAAACCTCAATGTCTTATGGCGTTCTTTATATCATTGAAAAGCTCTTGAAGCGTAGATGTCTAAAATGGGCTCGCATTGCTCATTTGGACATTTGAAACACAAGTTATGGCCAAAAGAAGGGTCGGGAGTCGAACTGCCAATTTGACTCCCGACCACAAAAAGTCTAGAATCGACCCGATTTACTTAGCTTCAGGGGGCGTGCCACATATCGTTGGAAAGCTCTCGACGAGAGTTACAACTTTGCTTCAGACTGCATTGCGATCCGAGGTCTGCTCGCAAAGTTATGGGGCTCCAAAGTCGCGGGAGTCCCATTTGGCGCGATTTCGGGACTCCCACTCGGGAGTCCCGGGAAAAATAACCATTTGGATGTAGCCTCCGTGGAGAGCTGCAGAGTATACTATAAGGGGGAAGGTGAT
>Ga0116231_10005573_pt1 | contig 24710 bp, 15 predicted proteins | sample S1TSphgellanicum_2_FD_89695 | JGI IMG/M metagenome (GOLD analysis project Ga0116231, IMG submission 89695) | Host-associated microbial communities from peat moss isolated from Minnesota, USA - S1T2_Fd - Sphagnum magellanicum MG | ecosystem: Host-associated > Plants > Peat moss > Unclassified...
GCCTTGCCTTTTGAGGTCTCCCAGCTTTAATTTTAGAAGTTTCAGAACTGCAGATGTTAGGAAGTTCGTGAAATTGGTTGCTAGTGTCGAAAACTCTCTCTCCCTCTCTCTCGTTCGTGAATTTTTGGTGACGGAGCGCGTTGTACCTATTTGGGTAATCGAGCTCTGGTCATAGTGGTTTTATATCGAGCTAATTTGTGAGACGGGTAGTAGGGACTCGGGAGGGAGGAATTGGACCTTTATCAACAACCTTCTTCCATAGCCATGCTGCCATGCACTTCGTCAGTCGGGAAACGAGTCCGTTAATGAGTTCCCGAGAGATATTGGGAAATCTATGTTGGGATTTTATTTTTTCCAACGTCGTACTCCCATCGAGAGCGTAACGGTGGTAGGACTAATTGGTAAGTGCTTTAGTGCGAACCTCTGAATTCGGAAGAATTGGGGTGCGTGTAGGAAGGGCTAGGATAATATGGCGAGTTTGGGGAAGATTATCAGAGATGACAGACACCCAGTATGGCTGGTGGATTCCATCATCTTGTCCGCAGTAGTGTACTCCAGCAAGCCGGACGAGGAGCTGAAAATCATGGAGAAGGATTATGGGCTTCCAGCTTCAGCGAAATATGAATTTATCTCGGAGGAGGAACTGCGGGAGAACGGATTTGGCAACTGCAAGCAATCACTTTTGGTCGTGAGGTCATTGACTGATGGCCATTTTGTGGTGGCCTGTCGAGGAACCACTGATATCAGTGACGCTCTCACTGATCTCAACTTCATCCAGAGAACTATGACTTTGAGCCCCGGAGCTGCACATGCAGGCTTTCTGGACAGAGCTAAGACGATCCCACTGGAGTATTTCAGGAGACTATTGGTGAGGGGGGAGAGAGTAGTACTTACAGGTCATTCTCTTGGAGGTGCAGTTGCATCTCTTCTTGCCCTCAGGTATATATGATCACCACCTCACATCACAATTGGGAGCTGCCAGATCTGATCCTTAACCCAGCACTACCATCTTCAATTCAGTTGCATTTGAAACCCAAACTGCAATTCTTTAGCTGTTGTCATCTCTGCATGGAACGTGCAAAAATTTGCGTCAAATTCTCATAAAGTTTGCATTCAGCTGATGGTTTCCAAACGCTAACATTTCACAATTCAGAATTGGATACAAATATTTATACAGGGAGGGAGGCCGCATGTTCACTGTCTTCTCACTTCAAGTTAGTGCCCTAACTAAGTAAAGAATGTCGGAAACAATATTTTTGCAGATTGCTGGAGGCAACAGGGAAGTGGTGTCATGCCCAACTCCAGTGCTATACTTTTGGCTGTCCTTTCTTTGCTGATTACCGACTCGCCAGGTTTAATTCTTACTCACCAGAGCTTGTATTGAATTTTCAGCTTTTTGTCATGGCATCCTTCTTTGTTGTGTACAACCTATTAGCTAGACCTTTTTCAGATATTAGCAACAATACTGTGGAATAAATTGCAAGGCAAGAGAAGGTTAGCCGGAGATTCATTGGAGACCACTAGTGTCTCTCCTTGAGCATGTTATAAAAGATTCGAATTGCAAACTTTGTTAGAGACAATACCCTACTTTTGCTCTCTTGCAGGTTATCTGTGCAAGTATGTAACTAGTCTAGAGATGACTGCTGCTTTCATGAAGCTCATGTTGTCAAAGTCTGAAGTTGGAATCATCTTACAGGTACATAAACAGATGTTACAAGCACCACTTTGTTCATATAGTATCTCGCAATGATATTGTCCCCAAGGTGATGCCACTTGCATATACCATTTACACCATGTGGGCTGGCCTGAATGTTGGTCCTCTCGGGGAAGTGATGCGACTCACACGTATTGCCATGCTCATCCTCCAACCATTCAAAGTGAAGACAAAGAAGCTCCCCGTTGTAATTGCAGGCACTCAAGCATTGACATGGGCCCCTGCAATATTGCGGTTCTTGCTACACCGAGCATTAGCATTAGCTCTTTCACACCAATCAGGATTTGGTTATGCATTTGCCGGCCACATGGTGTTACTTGATACACAGACAAATTTCCTGGAATATGCAGATATGGACCACTGGAAGATGGAGCAACATTTGAGCTTCCATTTGAACTGTGGGTCAATGGATGCAGTACGAGAGCACTCATTGTTGAGCTACATTGATCATGTGTTTGCAGTGGAGTCAAGTAAGTCATCCAGCGAAGTCCAGGATGTGGGGTTTGCAGCACTGGCAGCAACAGCCGAGGCAGGCATTGAGGAATCTCCAAATTCTCCTAAAGTTGAGGTGTGCACAGCCACTCTGAGTATGAAATGGTTCGACACAGAACACAGGCCTGTCAAACAGGTATGTCAATTTAGGCATTGGAAGGTACGACACAGATCCAATGTTGATAACATAAATTTTGGATGAGCTTATGTAAGGAACTCACATGTTTCTTCTTGATACAGCTAAATGCAAAGGTGATCCAGACAGTGGGAAAGAAAGGCAACAAGTCAAAGCAACAACCAGTAATAAAAATGAAGACAAAACCATCAGCACTGAAATCACGGGTTGCATGTCTCATATTTGCAAGGCGCATGCAGGAGGCACATCCAAAGAGTTATCAGTCACGGCTGAAGTCTGCAGGATTGGTGAAAAGAGTTGCCATGGGTTTCCACCAAGTAACAAAATTCATGCATAGATTTGATTCTTTTTTTCTCGCATCTACAGCAGTCTGTGTTGGTATCCAAGTGAAGAAATTTTTCTTTAGGTAGGCCCTCTTGAAGATTGACACCAATTATTCAAGTTTGACACCATTGGTTATAGGCACAGATAGTGCAAGAGTCCAGGTCTGTACTCCCGGAATGATAGATTTGGGAGCACAAACCTGGTTGGAAAGTAGGAGTGGGTAACAATTCCCATAACCAAAAGGATTGACATTGCATATGCACATGATTCTGCTGTGCAATGGAACAGCAGTTTGACACAAGACATGTAGAAGTGAAAAGGAGAATGAAGAAGACAGTAGATATCTGTCTATTAAGAAAGGTAGTTTTGTTTTGTTTTGTTTATCGTGTTGAGATCTCCCAAGCCATGGTGCAGCTCTGCCAAGCTCTTCATACAATGAGATGGTTTGGTAGTGTTTAGACCTATGGTGCAAGAGGTTATTGAATACTGAACAATTTTGTCAAAGAAAGTTCAATAGAATCAAAAATAGATTATATTGAAAAATTGAGGCATGTTCTTGATATTGTCGGAAATCCTTCAATGAGTAGGATTTAATGGAGATGATTTCCAAAGTTTTTAGTCCTAAGTTGTGGGAATTTTTGAACTTTGAGTAATTTTTGGCACTAGAAATTCAACTAAGCTAGTGTGGCCATTGCCGTTGGCCCAAGTGTTACCATGTCCTCAACTGATTTTTCCCTCCAAAACCTGGTTTTTTTTTGGAATTTATTTGAATTTTCAGCTGCAGAAATCACTTAAAAAATCAATATCTCCCACATTCTGAATCCAAATCTTACTAAATAAATTCCATAAATCCTGCTCATCAAGATCTTCCCAACAACACCAAAGGCACATTCCAATTCCTCCCAAATTTGCAGCTACGATTTTAATTCATTTTTGAGTGAAGAAATCATTCAATATTCAAGAACTTTTTCACTGCAAGTCCAAACATCATGGAACCAAGCCCATGCACTCCTCCTCATTGAGAGCTTTCCAAAGACACCAAGAACATGATCCCATAACTACAAAACAAAACAAAACAAACTACCTTCCTCCTCATCGAGATCTTTCCAAAGACACCAAGAACATGATCTCATAACTACAAAACAAAACAAACTACCTTCCGCCTCATTGAGATCTTTCCAAAGACACCAAGAACATGATCTCATAACTACAAAACAAAACAAACTACCTTCTGTCATAGATAGATTGGAAAACTGGTTTTGGAAGAAGAAATTAGTTGGTTTACAAGTTCACACTTGAGCCAATGGCACAGGCAGCATTGGTGTAAATTCCATGTAATGGGTTCCATGTCTCATCTTCACACTAATGTGTATGGCATGAGACTAGAACCGTAATAGGGCACACAGAACTCTCCTAGTATCCACAGCCCACACACAAGAAGTTAAATGTGGCACTATCCTTCATAAATTATAGCTAGAACAATAGTGCTTGCTTATACTTCATAGTTCGAGTACTAAACCTTGTTGAATCTAATGAGGATATCTAAGAACTGTGTACAGGATTTATGTGTTGTCATGGACATTTTCCACCAATTCCTAAATGATTATCTTGCCGATGTTTGTTCATTTATATCCTACTAGGGTGTATATTGTGAAAGCAGCTCCACCCATACCCGGCATTTGACCTTACAATTGTATTTCTCCCATGCAAGATTATTTATTATTGATTCCAAGCCCCACCCATAAATATGGAACATGGGACAATAGAAGGTAAGAACTAATTAATAACAAACCAATTGAACCAATCAAATAATCTAACCAATCAAAAACATGTGTTAGATTATGTTGTGGGTTTTGCCACCCTTAACATATTGAGCGAAAATGTTGAGCCACACTCAATTTACTAAGCCTATCGAGCAAATTTTTACTAATCTTCATCCAAAATATGTTGTGTGAGTGTTGGTGACAACGCTCTAACAACATTATCTATTTGATATACAAACTATTTCATCATCAAATTCATAAATGAGTTCACAATGCAACAAAATCTTCATGACTTTGCTTTCAAGCACTTTGGGCATACAAATGTGTATATAATGGAAATGACAAGTATGAAATCAAATCTAAAATGAAAAGTTTGAAGTTTGAATGTTGGTTCATGAATATGGAATGAGCCCATTTTTCAAGGAAATGTTATAATTAGGGTGTAATAAATATAGAATGAAAACATTGGTTCCTAACCAAAACAAAGTTTGGATTTGCACAAATATGCTTGGTAACAAAAGGTTAAACTTTAGGCTAAGATGTAACTAAGTTCACTAACCATTTATCCCCTTGGTAATAAAGGAGTGTCTTGTGAATTGGGTTGCCCATGGCTTGGCTATGCACCACTTTGACTCCAATTTGCACTAATTATCATTTATTTTTTTGATTTGTGCATATTGATTTCATTTTAAACTTTTTTTTATAAGTTTGTTTTAGTCCCATCTTAGAATTGTCATGTTTTTTTCTCTACAAAATTTAGGAAGCACATAAGTTGAGTTTACATTGTGTTGTGAAATTGAAAATCAACTAGTTAATATACCTAGGGTTGATACCACTTAATATACCTAGGGTTGTGTCAACATAGGTGGGTATATTAAAATATGTTTAGTAGGCTATTTCTAAAGGCTTGGTAAGTATGTAGGTGCATGTGGTAGGTAGGCAGATGGCCAATACACCTACCTAATGTGAAAACACACTGTGGTGATTTTATTTTTTTTGTTGTCACATTGTTATGTTTTCTTAGGTGAATGTTTTCAAACCTAAACCATATCAACACTAAAAAAAATTTCACAATGTTTTTGGACATTATAGTATAACATAACACAAGTAACATTTTTTTTGAGCAAAATTTTGCCAAATTGTGAAAATTTAAAATTAAAAGGAATTTTATTTTCTCATTTTCTCATTTTTAAAAAGAATTACCAAATTTTGAAAAGACATTTTTCTGTAAAATAATCACCACATCTGGACTTTTTTTAATTTGGTAACAATTTTTAAACTAGTTTTTTAAATTAATTAGTTAGGTTTTAAAAACATGTTTCCATTCAATGTTAAACCCTTTTTGTGATGCTAACCAATAACACAACATTTGAAATTTGAAGAGAAATTATCTTTCTATATCTATATATCATGGTGGGTTGGAATATATTTGTACCAGAATGATACATGTGATTGTGTATTAAAAAACGAAAATATATTCCAAAAATAATTGAAATGATTTTTAATTTTTATAAATTTTAGTAATATCTATTTCACATGTGATTCCACATATTTGAACCATATTTGCAAACAATGTCAATAGCTTGATAATTTTCATCTCACATATGGGGTTTTGAAAAACTATTGATCATAAATATATGGTAAATGAAATTTTAACTAACAATTACTTTGAAATGGAAGGTGACAAGCATTGTGAGTCATCTAAATGGGTGGATAGTGCTTAAAATTGTATTTTTTAATTTTTGAAAAATCACAAGGGGAACATAATAATTTGGATTGTTAATATATTTATTTTGAAACATGCTCAACTAATTGCAAAAATTCAATGCTCAAAATTTGATGCAACTCAAGAATACTTTTGCAAGTCTAAAACATTCAAACTTTTAGAGTGAACAAAAAGAATTGAAATTGATAAAATTCATTTTTACGACACATTTGAGCACATTTGATTCAAATGCGATTTTGGCATTGAACATTATGAATTTTGAGGATGCAACTTTAACAAAAGTTATTCATTTGTATGTGGTAGAAAACATAAATTTGTAATATGCATCATATAGGATCAAGATGGAGTCAAAAAACATTTATATCTAACACAAAGTGATAAATTGGGTATAATAAATACAAAATTTAAAACTATAAACCAACACATGAACACCACATGTCATGTGCAATCTTTTAAAAATGACTTTTACCTTAATGCCCCTAGCTCCTTTAATTATGTTTGCACAAAATTGGGCCAATGCATAAAGTCCATTTCAAACATTTATTGAATGATTAATGAAACCAAATATTTGATGGAATCTAAAATTTGAAATGAGTTTTGTTATATTATTACACCATAAATATACCCATGGTTTAAATGATTATATTTATTTATTTATTTCAAATAATAATACTTAACATTAACTTTATAAAAGTCATAATCCTAAGGCTTGAATATGAGAACTTAAACCCAAATTAAATGCACCATATTTTGGGAGGTATTTATATAATATTAGACCTAAAAAGAACTCAAAAAGGGCTTGATGTAATGTGCTTTCACCCACTATTGTATGGATGCCCCACCAAATAGGCATTGGTGGCCAACAAGCAAAAACCATATTGGGCAACACATGAGTTGTTTTTTCTGCATGGAGCACATGGATCAAACACATCTCCATGAAAAATGACATACCCAAAAACTTTGAAATCAAAATTATTTTTAGTATATCCTTTGTAATCTAATGTAGAAGTGTAATTGTTCAACTTGCTTGGATGCCCTCACATTTTGGTTTTAAGCATGTTTAAAAACATTTTCATGTGTAATGATTTTTTTGAAAAGGACCATTTTGGTCCCAAATGCATTGGTTTCATATGGACTCCAAACTATAATATTAACATAATCAAGATGTTTATAATATTAAAAAGTGAAAAAAATTTACAAGGGGGCCAATAATGTAATCACATCATAATTTTCAAGGTCCCCATATTTGAACCTTCAACCATGTCATTACCGAGAAATATTTTCACAATGTTTTTGCATATTATGATAGGTCAAAACATAAGGAAATCAAATGATAAAGAAATCATATTTTTAAATTTTGTATGATATGATGTTAAAATATATTTGTGCAAAAAAAATGTACATAACAATGTGCAAATATATTTTAAAAATAATCAAAATAATTTTTAATCTTGATGAAGTTTTTAGTATATATTAAACATTGATCCTTTGATTTGTTGTCAAATATTATAACACTTGGATTGAACTAATGTGACAACAAATCTTAGGCTATTGTGACAATGGCACTATTTAATTTCCTGGAAGTTAATTGGTCAAAGTTAATTGTGACCACTTCCAAGAAATTAAGTGCTACCATTGTCACTCCTCTAAACTCAAATGACAACAATGCCTACATAACTAAATAAGATGTCCAAAAAAACACTTAGTTTTACAGGATAATTTTGAAGCCTACCTTTTTATGTGCACCCAATTGCAAATGGTGATTTTCCTATAATCTTTCTAAAGGGTTGGATGCAAAAATGCAAGAGAATGCCAATGAATTGGGTGTTGTATGGATTCCACTAAAATGAAGAACAAATGAAGAAGGCTTATATGGCACCATCAATGTGAACACCATTGAAAGGCAACATCTTGATTGCATTTTTTCAAGGTTGTGATTTCTTTAAATGAGGACCCTAATAAGATGATTGCCTCATTTTGGAAGGTCCAAAACATGTGAACATTTTCTTATCTAAGCAAATAACACTACTTTAAAAGCTTATTAAAGATGTGGAAGAGGAAACTAAAAGCTTACAATTGATTTGAAAACTCAAATGTTTAAGTTCCAAGGTTGTGAACAACTATTAGTAGAAGCCTTCTTTAACAAGAAAAAACCTTTGAAGGAAGAATAGAAAATTTACAAAACCCTAGATTAAAAGTGTCAAATTTGCATGATGGTGCTATTGCTTGTGAACACAAATGTAACCATATTTTATATGCAGCTATTTTGGAGAAGGAAAAAGTAAGGTTGTTTGGCATAATTGAGGATATTAAAAAAGTTGGACATGTTAGAAAAGTTGAACATGACATGGAAATTCAAGATTTCTTGGTGAAGAGAGAAGTATGAAGAAAATGAACACAAGGTTGTTTGTGAAAGGCTACAAAAAATCTCAATCAATTTATAGAAGATGGGTGTTAAAGCAAATAGTAGCAAAGTTTGGATTCAAGGTCTTGTCTACCAAACCTAGCTCATGTCAAATGGTGCACGTGTGAATACACGCCCCCTACCCATAGAAAATGCACCTAGCAAGGATAACTTTAGAAGCCTTATGTTCACTAATTGTGTGGTGTGTAGATTCAACTTCTCTAACAACAATATTGTATTGACATCATGTATGGTTGTGCTTATCACAACTTTCGTATTATTGTACATTTAGAGACCATTAATGAAGGCATTAGGAATGGTGTAGGTGAACACAAGTCCAATGGTAACCAAAAATAATGGGTATGCCAATTTAAACTTTGATACTCCAAACCTATCAATCATTGCTAACAAGAGACATGCAAATGATGTACAATCCCTAAATGAAGTCATTGGAAAAGAAAAGACCTCACATGATCTTCATGTGAAAGTGGTTGTTAAAGGCCAGGCACCAAAAGAACAAATTGTTGCCAACATGAAGAGGAAGGAGACCTATGATGGGTTTGGCTGCATATGCTTATAAGAAAGGAAGAAATATATCCACCCTAGCAACCCCTTTAGTTGAAGCATGTTCAAGGTGAGCTTCACATAATTAAATTTGTAGCTTACCTAGATCATTTTGTTTTTGTTGGTTGTGTTAGTAGGCAATCCTTTCCATGAACATCTACATTTTACTTTCCAACATACCTACAAGTGCTTGTAGGGATGGAATTGGTGAATGTTGGTTGGGAATTAATATAGCAAGAGGAGTAGCCCTAAAATATGGATGTTATGTGTGGGTGAAGAAATTAGTTCACATGTCTAGTTTTTTGCTATGGTTAAGGTTTTCAATAGACAAAAGGACCATGTGTGCCATGGATGTTTTCCTACAATTAACGTGTATTGCTCATGCTATCAAGGAGCTCACTTTGCAGGTGCATCAAAAGTGAACAATTCAAAGGGAAGCTAAACTAACTAAGGAAAAAGGGAGCTATGTCTACCTAGAAATAACTTGGAAGTCAACTGTATTACCAGGAGGTACCCATATTCTGGTTGCACCCTTGTACAAGGCATTAACGATCATGAAGCACATGTGTAAGGCAAGGACTAAGGACCAAGAATGGGGCTGTTCTGGGAATGAGGGTCTGGCTTGAGCCAAGCACAGGACCCAAATTCTCAGAATGGCCCCATTCAAAGTCTTCACATAACAGAAAGAATCTGGCAGAACTTAAGAACTGTGATCCATTTGAAAAGGAGAGGAGGCACCTTATGCATAAGATACCATCCTCTGTTTAGGCAGAAATTTTACTGTGGGTAAGACACACTCTCCACATACACTACAAAAATTCTACAAGTTCTTTACATTCCAGGACACTTTGTTTAATGATGTTCAACATGCCAGTTGCCCATTTGCTAAGTTTGGAGGTAGTTTGATTAATCAATTAAGATGTTTCAATCTGTGTCATATGATGTTAATTGAATGTTCCATGAACATGATTAGGTTACCTATTTGAAGGTGAGGATGGATGGTATAAATGGGATGAAATAGTTATAGGGTCTTCACATAAAACATGTGCTACTGTAATACAAGGGCAAAACATGAAGATCTCTCAAAATTGTGTAATTGTCTCAAAATCGTGTAATTGGTTTGGGACATTACAAGACCCTGGGGTCATATAATGTTGAGGTCCAAAATCTGTTGGTAGCAAATACACAAAAGTGTTCAGTAGCCTGGATGTGTTGCTATACATAAGTCTCCTTCCATGACAGTAGTTGTAATCCATCCCCAAGCTGCTGGCTGCTGATAGCCATCAGAATTGTAATGGTTTGCAATGAGTTGATCGACCAGGGTCTCAAAATACTCCAAAAACACCTTGATTGTTGTATGTGAAGGCCTTTGCATATGCAGCTAAGGAGATGGTCAATTCACGACCAGATATCATGTGGCAAGGTGCCCCCTATACTTCACATGCTTCTGATGCACTGGAAACAATCAACAAGAAGTGACTTCAAATCTCAACTGCCGTATGTACCCACATTTGATGTTCTAGAGGTGGAGGATAAACATAGCCGGATCATAATAGGTGCAATTTCTCCCAGAAAAAATCTCTTTGAAGAGAGAGGCACAGAGCAGCAAGAACATCATGCGAAGGCAAGCTTTTACAACAGCAACATACAGTAGTAGAAATTCAAAAATTGTTGACCTACATCTGGTCAAATATCTTGGAGTGAAACTGAAAGCCAGTTAACTGTATACAGGATTCAAGATCTTCAGATTTTCTACTGAATGACCTCATGTGTGAAGTTCAGGGTGTAGGACCAACACTACTTTGACCAAATCCGTTTCTGCCTTGCAAAAATTTCTCAGAGATAGAAGGTATGAAGCAAAAAGAATGTGATAATTGGAGATTGAAAACCTCAGAAGCCCACTACAGATAAAAGAGGTAAAACCAAATATCTGTGCTCAATTGTTAAAAGTCTGACTGAGTTCTTCATCTTACGGCTTAACCCTAAAACTTCTAACACAAAACCTATCAGCTCTAGTACACAAATGGCAAATATTTGTGCTTTGTGCGATCCCTGTATGAAGTGTAAGATGGCCCAAATGTGTGCACCAATTGATCCTCTTCCACCTTTGCCCGCTGATTATAGTAAATTAAGCTCACAGCTGTCAGAAACAAAAGACTCAAATATGATCTTAATGCCATACAATAGCCTGCAAATAGGAGGATGTAGCTGGCATACATTGGGTGCCGCACAAACCTGTATGGCCCAAATGAAACCACAGCTCCTGGCTTCACCAACCGATTAGAGTACTTCCCCAAGAAATACGTAGAATAGTATTGTAGCACAACAGCTAAAGCAAGAACAGCCGCTGCAAGCTTACTCTTCCAACCCCAATTCCATGTGAAGACCAAGAAGGGAGCTTCATAGGCTGCAAACCAATGGCCTGCAATGACAGCAACACTGAATCCAATTTGTGCAAGCTTGGATGGTGTACTCACCCAGTCTGTGTCATCACTGGGGATGCTCAGACTTCCATAAAGCCGTGACCGGATGATGGCGTTGATAGAGAAGAAAAAGGAGTAGAGAAAGAACAGCAAAAGAGGCCAGCCATCCACAAAACCATGGAAATGAGCCAGAGGCACTAAAACTATCCACACGAGAGCACCACCGAGCATCAGGACCTGTTCCCATTCCTTTGGTTTTGCATTGGCTCGTCTCGCCGCTATCACTAATGTCCATATTCCCAAGGCTATGGCTGTCGGCCATGGCCAGATAACCAGAAACCAGCTCCCATACATCCACACATCGGCATTCAAAATAGTGGCTTGTGCCAGAATGCTAAGAAGTGTCCAGGAAGCAGCGGCAATCGCCAGGGTTGCCGTTGCCTTCAGCGGACTAATCTGGGTTATATCTGAGAGCTGTTTCACGTGACCTAGAAATGGTAAAGTTAGTCCTCCTCTCTCCTCCTCATCCGCCTCTTCACTGCGGGCTCTTCCTCCAAGTGCACACACAGCAACACCATTCCCGTTCCTAAACCCTGGCAAGAGCTTTGGTTTCAGAACCATAGCTCCACAACCAGACTGAACTGTATCCGCCCGACCTTGAGCACCCCAGCCATATCTCCTGTACCGTTCTGCCAAACCACAAGAAACCCCGGCACCATTTTTCTGCACAACTGGGCAGCCCAAAACCCTCGCATTTTGCCTAGCTTTCTGAGCTTTTACAGACGAGAAACACGAAGACAGCGACACAGAAAACGTACCACCAGAACGCAAACAAGACTCCATCACAGCTCAACAAATCCAGGACACAAAAAACCAATTTCTCAGAATTCTACACAAAGCGCGTGCCCAAATTCCTCGAAATCTTCACGGCAGCAACAACTACTTCCCCTCATCTCTCATCAAAACCACCTGCCTCCACAACTCGACGATGTTTGCGTAACGTGTCCGGATATATATAGTGCAAGCGCCAGAAGGTGCACAAGTGCAAGGGACGAACCAACCCTCCCTCGCAGCAGCAACAACAACGCTTGCAATGGTGATGGGTTTATGCTAGGGTTTCCTTGCAAGATTTCTGCTGCAGGAATTCATGAATTTTGAGATTGGTAGATTCTCTGATCTTGCTCGAGAGGAAGATAAGAAGATCTTCGAAATGGATTTTGGATTTGGATTTGGATTTAATCCCAATCTACATAATTTTAATTTTATGACAAACATTCCCTTTTTTTTAAAAATTTGGTAATCACTTTTTAATTCTTGAACGTCAAATTTAATTTTCCTACAACGCTATAGTTGCGCCAAAATTTTAAAAAAGTACAAAAATAAGGGTAAAAGAAAAAAAAATTAATATAAAATTTTACCAGAAAAAAAAATACCAATTGTGTAGGAAAATATTTGAAACTTTCCAAAGTTCAAGAACCTTTTTTTAAAAAACAACACTTGGAGTTCTAACAAAATTTTGTACATTAAAATGTATTTTTCATATAAGTTATTTTTATGAAAATTTGGATCTTTTTTTTCAATTTTAATCTTTGTGTATGTGTACATATTAAGGTTGTTTCTAAAGTGATTTTTAAAAAAAAAAATCTTTGTATAATGTAAATATAAATGTATCCCTAATATTTTTTTAATGTATTAGGGTTAGGATTGTTAATCATTTTCTTGATTTTTTTCTTCTTATTCTATAATTTTTGTGCATGTGTACATGTTAAGGATTTTTTTAATTGAAATTTCCTTTTTTAATTTAGTATATAATATATAAATTAGGACAATGTTTTGAATATATATATATATTTATTTTTATTCTTATTTTTTGTTTTGAATGTGAATTTCTTTTGTGAAATCACTACATCGAAAAAGGGTACACATATTTTTCTTCATGCTTCTAAATGATTCAAGTATTTGTGGGTGTGCAATTTTCTCTAAAGAAACAATACATTAATAATAATAAATAATTTCATTTGGTCATTTATTTCACTATAAGGAATCATGTTCATACCAACCCATGTACTTGTAACTTGTGTTTTCAAATCAAAAATAATTGTGATTACTAATGTGACTATCTTCCTTGGCACATGGTAAAAACAATTTGTAATCACATATACAACTACAAAATGGCTTTAAGTTGCATATTCGACTAATGTTAGTTTGGACAAAAATGAGGATGAAAAATGTAGTCATATTATGCAACAACTAATGGAATCCAATGATAGATGAAAATTTGATTGTTTTTGCAACTAGTAATGTGATCCAAAGGCAATTGAACACCATGTGATATCTTATTCAACTTGAATTGCAACTATAAATTATAGATGCAAATGTATATGTGTTCAGGTGTGAAGAAAATATCTTGTGGTTAATGAAATTACTACATTTGGTTGTTTGAATTTTTTTTTATAAATTATTTTTAGTGAACAAATAATTAAATGTACAATAAAGTTTAATAGGTTTGTGAAAATTTTAGAGGACTATTAAAAAAGGTATTAATGAACCATCATTTTCAATTTTTAGCATGATAAGGTTGTGTGTAGGTGTGAACATTTCTTATCTAAACAAATCAAATTATTGGATTTGGTGGTTTAATTTTTTTTTAATTTCTATAAATTGAAACACCATTTTAATGTAATAATTATATACGGATAGGGTTTTTGCACATTATAGTTTGTGCATTTTTTTGGTTAATTTTGAATAATAGCTAAAATAAAACATAACATATTAGAATAACTTAAAATAATAATAAATATTCTAGCTTGGAATGCCTACAATAACTTAAGGTTAATTAATGTAAAATAACCAAAAGTATAATAACTTATAATAGGTTATTACATAATAACCTAAATTAACCTAGGTTAATTAATTTAAAATAACTTAAAGCAAAATACTTAAACTAACTAAAAATAATTTAGAGTAAAATAGATTCAAATAACTTAAGGTGGAATAATAAAAAATAGCTTAGGGTAAAACAATTTAAAATAGTTGAAAATAACTTATGTTGGAATTTCTTATGATATGTGCATCTACCATTTGGGATGAACTAATTAAAAATGCTTGTGACCATGAACAAAAACAAATCTAAGATCTTGCTTACCTACCTACCTATCTATTTAAGCTTATGACCTACATCCAATTATCAACACTAAGCCTACCTATCTACTTACCTACCTAACTAATGTTAGGTTGCATATTCTAGCCTAACCTACCCTAGGATAGGGTGCCAACCCTAACCTAGCATAAACTATATAACTATCATGATTACATTATATTTTATTATACAAAACATTTTTTTAATTATTATTTATCATCACATGTACCTCTTTCAATGGATAATATTTATCCACATGGTGGACACATTTTTGTCATGTATAAATATCAACAAACTACAATAAAATTCCTTTAACACTTACTTAATTGCAAAAAAATTCCTAAATTTTCATAAAATTATGAAAAATCCTTGAACACTCATCGCATTGCAAAAAGTTTTTACAATTCATACCTTGTGAATTCCCAAATGATTTCTTGGGAAATCAAGGCCATTTTTGAGGTGGACATGGGGGCTTGGTTCTAAGTTTGTAAATGCCTATGGTTTTTCCCCATGCTTCATGCATTTCTTTACCACACAATGTGGTGATGCATTTTGTGGGTTCATTAAAATGGGCATGTGTAGATCAATCATGGTAGATATATTTGCACGAAGTAATCATCCCTCCCCATCATTGTTGCAACCCCAAATCACAAAAAAACAATTATCTACCTACAAACAAGTGGACTTTTTAACTCATTGTCCTCAACAAAATTTGAAGGCTTTGAAGTACAAGATGAATAATTGCACCTTTCTTAGCCTTGTGATAAATTGTTTCCATTGTGGCATAATGATGTTTACAAGTTGTAGTTTCTTCTTGTAAATTATACAAAAACATACCCGCTACTTATGCCTCCTTGTTCACCATAAAAGAAATGTTAGTTGCATATTCCAACATGGCAATAAAACTATAACCATATTTCTTTGTGGCCCCATCTACCACAAAATATCATCTTTCTCCTCAGCATGGGCCTTTTTTTAATTTAGGGTTAAAACATTAATCATCTTGCTTGTAATTTGAATGAGAGAAATTTGATTACATGTTTTTATAGCAAATATTTGAACATCCTTTTTTAATTTAGGGTTAAAACATTAATCATCCTGCTTGTAATTTGAATGAGAGAAATTTGATTACATGTTTTTATAACAAATGTTTGAACATCCTTCTACTTCTTATTAGCAATGTCCAACTTTGCCTCTAGATCTTTGCACCTTGTTTTGACATGTGCAATAGATTGTTGTAGGTCTTTTTCACCTATCAAACAAGAAACAAATTAAAGAATTTATAAATGTTGTAATGTGCATCACCATATTGAACAAAGTAAATAGACCTAAAAATGAATGAACGTCCCAAATATGAAACATGTTGTATAAAGGTCTAGTTTAAAAAACTAAAAAAATCATGCAATAATATCCTAAATGTTATTTTGGAGTATGTTTTTCAAATATTCAGACCAATCATAAAAAACAATTACAACTACACTTTTTGAAATGACCCCAAGCACATAGAGAAGGTTGAGCTATTCTATATTATTTTACACTAGGAGTTTTACCTTCCTGCATTATAATTGTTTCATTTGGGGATGAAAAGAGGACTAATTGTTGAGAAATTGGAATTAGGGTACTATTGTCCTTATGTCAATTTTGCAAATAATGACGTTGACTTTCACTAAACTTAAATTTTCATTACTTTCAAACTAATTCTTTCACAAAGAAGTTTGTAAGTTTGTGCAAAATTAGCGTAGGTCATAAGACTCTTGTCTCCAAACTTGAGAATCGTGGCATACATGGGGCATGAAACTTGTGGATGGCAACCCTTCAAGTTGTTTTTAAAAATATGTTGATCCCCTTCAAGTTTTACTTTCTTCAATAAATACAACTTCCCTGACTTCCCACTACTAATGTTATTGGGTACACCTCGAGGTGTCATAATTTGCTTTGTTTTTTGAATAATTACATACATGTGCAAAAAATTGGCTTGATTCCAAAATAATCATTTGGCATGGAAGAATGTCAAAACGTAGGAAGATGTCACAAATGACATGCCCAACATCATGTCTAACATCATTGCCAACATCATTACTAGCATCATTGCTAACATCATGTATGAAATTGATCCATTATGTAATTAAAAAGGTTCCTTGAAATATTTTGAGATGTCTTTCTTTGAGTTAGGTCCTTAATAGTGTATAAATAAAGATAGTTCCCCTCATATGATTTTTATTATGTTTAACACCAATTTTGGATATGATTTAACACCATAGTTGTGTTGTGTTCTTTTTATGTTTTCATAACAAAGTTCTATTTGAAGTTACATCTTGTACATTTTGTGTTCTTGTTTTTGGTTTTCATGTTTTGTGTTTGGGCATAGAATAGGCCTACTTGTTCGTCATGTTTTGTTGGGCCTTGTCCCCTATGGGACTATTGCATCAACAAGAAATTTTCAACTTTTCCCTTAAATTAACAAGTTTCACATTGGTAGAAGACAATTTTTTTGTGGGATGAAGGTTGACGAATTAAGGTTACATGGGATTCAAAATGTCCAATTTAATCTTTTTTCCCTTGGCCTCCCCACCTCCTTTATTCAATTTCTCGCATTAGTTTTGGGGGAATTGAATGCACCTAGGGCACACAAACCAACTTGTCACATTGTACCATTAGTTCATGTTTTCCTAAATGCCCCTCCTCATACTCAAAAAAAAAAAGAAAAAACAAGCAATAGAGCAATGAACGCCCAATTGCTAAGTGGTACAAAGTCTATGAGGTTTAAGGTTTTACAATCTTTGCAACCAAGGAGGTTTCAATTATTGGCAATTTAATTGGGCGACAGGGTGCAACCATTAAGTCCATTCAAGATGCATTCAAGAGGTAGTAATTTGGATTTTGCCACCTGGTTAATTTCCATCATTGCATGGCTACATGCTAGTACCTTTCTCTAGCATTTGTATGCATGAAACTTATGGTTTGTGCTAAGTTGTCTATCACACAAAGTTCCAGTAGAGGATAAAGTGAGGAAGGGTGTTTTGGTGTTTGGACATATTGCTTCAAAAGTAGGTTGGTTTGTTTTTATGCAGATTCAAGGTAACATTGGATCTGTTGGAGGAAGGTTGGCATTGGGCCAAAAAGGATTTCTTGTGCACACTGGTGCTTGCATTGTATGAGTTGTTGGTAAGTTTGTTCAACTACTTGTCATGTAAGAAATATTGTATGTGGATTGGTTTGTAAGGTGTAAACCCCAATGATGGTGTAACCAATAATGCATGTTGTAGTTGCTATGAGGGTTATGAGGTTTAGGGCCATATGTGGAGTTGGTCACAAAGAAGATTGGCTTGTTGGGTTGGGTTTAGTGACTTATGATTGTTTAAATGGTGTAGCAATAGGTTTGATTTGCTAAAAGGACATTATAAAATATGGTATTAGGTTTAGAGCCATATTGGGGACTTGAGGTATGCAATCCCATCATTATAAATAATACAATGCTTTGGATTAATTTCATGGAGCTTGCTACCTCTTTTCTTTGTTCTTGTTGACCCATGCTGACCTTTTCATAAGTTGTTTTCCAAAGTCATTTTGTTTGGCATGATGTCTAATTATAAAATTCAAAACAGTTGGAAGTAACATGCCATTCAACATCTAATTATTAAACACAATTGCTACAACATACTACCAAACCATGATCGGAAAATGATTAAATGGCAATTGAAAATCATGTGCAACCATCGAATTTCTGAAATTTTATTTGTGAATTTGGTGAAAATTATTTGGCTTGAGGGGTAATAAGTTTTATGAATATTTGATTTTTTAAACTTAGTATAATGCAATATATTCTTGGATTTGTTTTTGCCATGCTGCGTGTGCTTTGGTGGAATTATCCATGTTCATGGTTCAAAAATGTCTAGAAATGCAACAACTTTAAACCAAGCAGCAAATTGATTCAATTCTAATAGCAGCTCCAAGGAGATTAAGGAACAATGTTGATGTTCCCCATTAGTCCACATCAAACATTAAGGACAAGGTATTCTAATCCATCTCCTCTCCAACTACTTCTTTTCATATTCTTAATCCCTAGAATACTTTCATAATTTACATTGTTGCAAATTTTTATCTTTATTTACTTTCACAACAATAATTAAATTCATTGTATGGGGTCACATTAGTTTACTATATGGGTTGTTGGGAATTATAGTCTTATGTATGGGTTGTTGGAAAATAATAGTTTATTATACTCCTTTGATAGAATGTCTTACTAGCAAATTAGAACTAGTTTTTTAATGCATACTTAGTTGGAATTGAAACAATTAATATTCATTGGACATATTTTAGTTCACTACTTGTTGAACCCTCTAGCACGGGGTGGCAACCCTAAATCTAAAAGTCTAAAGCCTAACCTTAAAACTATAGGGTTTCAACCTATTCCATTGTAACAAGTATTGCACAAAGTTTAGTTTTTGTTCTTGATCTTCAACAATTCAAAAATTGTTTATTGCTTCCAGTTTCTTGAAAGATTCTATAAGTTGTTGTAAATAATTTACATTTTATTTTTTGAGGTTGAAGAATTTAAAAATATTTTGTGTTTGTAACTTTTCAAGAGAATTTAGGTATCATAAAGTATTTTGGGTTCAATACTTGTCTATAATTTATAGATCTTGGGAATGTAGTGTCTTGTCACCAACTTCTAGTTTTTGCCTTGCAAAATTGTTAAAAAAATTTGGAATGTTCTTTTTTAGGTGGTAGTATGGCGTAATTCGTTCCAAGTGCAAGCAGGAAAAAAAGTGCACCTCTCAATGTTATTCAAATCACCAACATTCAACAAAGAATGTTTGGTGGTTGTTTTGAAAGTCTTATTATGAATAGATACGAATCCTACGACGTCCCCGGTAGTGTTTTCAAGTATATACACTGTGACTTGACATATGCATGTGGTTTCAGGATAGTAACCTTGATGGTTAGTTTGAATTTTGTTACTACCTTCTCTCCAAAATTGAATGTTGGGTCATTTATTCGCATTCAAAAATTTTGAGTCATTTTCAAAAACAAATTTGAATATAGGGACTAAAGTTTCGGTCTTGAAGGTTAAGAAAAACACCACAATAGACTAAATTGATCCATTTCCTATCACATTATAGTTTATTCTGGCACATTTGATATAATAATTTATGCAAAGACCATACTTGGAAAAATTGGGCATTCTAGAAATTGTGGTCACCAATATTTATTGTAGATTTTCAAAGTCTTTCATTTTAATGGTCGTTGATGATTTAGGTCCCAACAATATGTAGGCCCTTTCCTTTTTTCTCAAGTTTTATGCACAATACAACCATCTTGTTGAGTTGTATAACACTAGCAAACCTACAACAACCTTTGTTAAGAATGTTGCAAATGTTGTCTATGTCAAACAATAATTGCTGATGAACTTCTCAACAATATTTTGGATTTTTTCACCCGATGCTATTATAAGACAAAAGTTGACCAAAATGCATATTAAGAGGACTAAAGGACAAGATTTCCCCATCAATTTTGAGGTATGTTGGATTTTTCAACTTTCTTTCTATAATTTCATTAGATTTTCTAACTTTCATATCACAAAATTGTTGAAATTTCAAATTGTGAATGTTGGATTTACACTAAAGAACCCCAATTTTGATTTGCTTAAACACATAGGTAATGTTAATAATCTTAAATTCAACCGAAAAAACCTAACATGGTTTTTCCACATAGGTTTGGCTTTTTAAAAGTCTAGTTGTTTGGATGGCTTAGAAGAATTTGGGGGAATTGGTTGTTATGACACCTAAAAGAGTAAAACAAGATGTTGTGGGGAAAAATCTAGGGAGTAAAAGTAGTTGAGTATGGTGTGGTTTTTTTTTGGTTCTTTTGTTTTAATACAACAATGTTGTTCATTTATTTTTTTGGTAAGGTGACATCTTTTAAGGAATGGAGGTTTATTGAATTGAAAAGGCAACTTCACATTGGATTTCTTAAATTTAATATATTGTAATAATTTATGGATCATGCTTAAAAAGTATTCCTCTGATTGAAATAATACAATATGTCAAAAGGCATGCATAAAATTAGAGTATTTTGTATTAATACAATGTTTTATAACTTCATAGTTTCAAATTTTTTTTTTATTAGTTTTTACTGAAGTGTTTGTAGTCGTTTCTTTTAGGTTGACAATCTAGATTGAAAATCTAATATAATCATGACTATCTCAACAATACTTGTAGTCTTTTTCTTTTCTTTTTTTGGAAAAAATTGCCTTGCCCTACTTTTTTGTGATAAGAACCCTAACCCCCCAAAGCTTTATTTTTTAAGGTTCACAATGACTACATACCTTTACATGCAACTATTTATGTTTGGATGTTTGTTTGCTTACATGAAAGTAAAGATTTCACATACATGCTTTTGAAATTTGTGTCATTGCAAGTTGTTAGCAAGCTTAATATTCTTGTGGGTGCATCTTGCTTTGAGAACATTTGCAGCAAATGCCATTTGCCATCCCTAACAAATTAGGATGTTGAATTCTATTGTTATACATGTAAGGCTACAATTCCAACATAAACTCAAACATGAATTGCATGCAAAATTAAGTAGGAAAGTGGTCGGGAATTTGATTGTGTTTTATGTGACCTTTGGATCAAAGCACTTCTTAATCATGATCTTGGAAACTTTGAGGATTTCAAAAAGATGGAAAGTTTTTTGCTTTGGTTGTTTCATGATAAAAAAAACCCAAAGGGAAATTCATTTTGAACCATATAGTTGAGGTCATTGGATTTTTTACTTTGAAGAAAGCTATGAACAAAGATGCAAAATCAATATGTGGAGAAGAAGGAATTATGCATGAGAAGTCCAAAGAAATAGAAGTTGAAAAGTTCAAAGTTGCAAAATTAAAAGAAGCCGAAGAAGTTTGTAGTTATTCTTAAGTTATTCTTAATCTATTTGAAAAGCTTCAAAACCTTTCATGTACATAATAATTTTTTTGTGGATTGTCCATACTATGTAGGTGCATATATATTATGAATCATTTTCATAGTTGAACTTAAATCTTGTACATTTTTTAATCTTTATCTTTTTGTTCATGTTTTGAAAGTTATATTTGTATTGTTATTTTGCGAGTTTGGATTTCAGTTTGGTTCTAAATTTGTAACTTTTCAAGGATCGGAGAAACTTGAATATGGACTTCAAAAAATTTAATGTCTTGGTTGTTTTTGTGTCATTACAAAAGGTGATAAGTTGTCATTAACACACATCAAAAAAATCAATGAAATGTGTATTCTTGCAAACCCTAGCAAAAATTGGGGGACGAAAGGAAATGATTGTGCACTTTTCATTTTTGTAGAGTTTTTTTGAAATTGACCACATAGTTTCCAACATTACTAGCCATGATTGAAAACAAGTTTTTAGATTGAATGATTATTATTAACAAGACTAAAACTTATTGTTCAACTTTGTTTTGTAAAAAAATATTTTAAAAGAACCCCTCATATGTCATTTTTTGTCCACTTTAGATTATAAACACTTAGCCATTGTAATCTTTTGTAATATTGATCATTGATTTTTTCACTTACAAAAATTACATGTTGTCAATTAGATGACCTCTGAAACATGGTTAAATAGATTTATTGTAAAATCATCCCATCCTTTTCTGAATTTGCAATAATTTTTCATGGGTTGTAATGAAAATGTGTTTTAAATCTTTAATTTATTAAAAAGGTTTGGTTAAAGTTCCAACTACTCTTATGTATTTTAAAAGATTGCGTTTGATATGTGTTTATATTGTTGTTTATGACATAATACATTTTTGCAACATTATTGAAGGCAATTTAAAAAAATAAATCTTGTATGCAACAACAAAAGCAAATCAATGTTTGATTCATCTTTGAATCCATTGGTCTTATATTTTGCTATGTTAATTCACATATTCTTTATTTGTTGCTTGTTCGTGATTCAATTCATGGGTGATTTAAAAACTATACAAATTTGAATTATATTTGTATGTCATTGTAGTGTGTCACACATTTGGGTTATATAATAGGCACATTTGGCAACTTGTGTAATAGGTGCCAATGGTCAACATGTATTATTTAAATGAACTAGTTATGTGTTTTAGGTAGAAAGTTGTTCTAGTTTACAATTGGTTTTTACTTTGGAAAATGATAGTTTTTACACTTACTTTTCATGCTATTCAATAGCCATGAAAGATCCTATGTTGAAGCATGTGTTGCTATGTGTTTGACCTTGCTTCATATTTAATAATAACATGTATTTAAACATGGAAAAAATGGTAGTCTTATGAACATGTTAAAACATTAGTTTATGAACATTAGCAATTAAATGGTAGCCTTGTGATTACTTATGAGATTGTGGACTAGGGTGAACATGCGCATAACTAAATAAAGGCTAGTAATCAAATGATCCTATAGTACAAGACATACTTTATTATATTTGATTTGAGGATCATCTGTAAATTATTTTGTTTTGATAGATTTATAATGTATAACTATTATGGTAAATTTGATTTAGACCTAAAGTTAAAGTATTCAAGTTAAAGTTAAAAGATAGGCTGAATTTAGGCATTAGGTCAACGGTAGGTAATCATGGTAATTTTAGTTGATAGGTTGTAACTTTTTAACCTATTTACATTCATACGTGATGAATTTTTTGTATGTAGGTAGCTAGGGTAGCTCCAAATCACTTACTTATGTTCAAGAATCAGCCCAAAGTTAGTGGCATGGTAATGGCCTATGATGATGAAGGATGGTCCTCGCCATGCGCCTTCGTTGTGTTCAAAAGTGCATTCATTGCACTCCAAACCTTTCTTCATAAAAGTTTACATGCATAGAGCTTCATGTTTCATTGTTTGCACATATGGTTATTCACATTTAAAAATCAAATGAAGTGAAATATATTATCTTGGGCATGAGTATAACATAATAACAAAAAATCTAATGCATTTGCATTACTTTGATGAGGGTAATGCATGTGTGAATTAGATTGGATATTATATTGTCAATGTGTTCATAAGGTATTGCACACATGAAATAGGTGGGATAAAATAGTTACAACTACCCCTAAAGTTATTGCAAAATAATAAAATGATTTAGTGCATTTGCATTATTTTATGAGGATAATGCATATGGGCATTAGGTTGGATATGTTATTTACAATGTATCATTGGGTATTGTATTGTTGACTAAATGAGATGAAAATAGTTTAATAATATTAAAGGTATTGCATTATAGTAAATTTGTTGTGTTCATGCATTAGTTTGATGAGGGTATTGAAAAAAGAAATTAGGTACAATATGATATTTATCCTTTGCCTTAGCGATATTGCATAAAATCATCGAGTGGGTGTGCCTTGGCGGTATTGCATTTTAATAAAATCATCTAGTGAGTGTGCATTATCCTTATGAAGGCAATGTGATGATTAATTGATTTATATATGTTTTTTGCAAGTTGTGTTGAGGGTATGGCATAAGTTTGAAATCCAATAATTGTGAGAAAATTCAATGGGGATTTGCAAGAACAATTTGATTGTCAAATTGATGTGGCTAGCTTGAGTAAAAAATATCAAGTCCATTTGCAATTCCTTCATATGAGTGTTACCAAATAATTTAATTGTTGAATTTTATAGAGCTTTTGAAAAGAAATCCAGTTTAGTTGCAATACCTTCAATTAGCATTGCAATATTGTTTTCAACAAGGCCTAATAGGGATGCAGGTAAGAAGGAGAATGAAACAACCTACCTGGTATATTGCAATACCTTCATCAACTTGCTTGCATTGTTATTACCTTGGTGGAGATTTAGTGCATAGGTGCATAGCTAAATAGGTTGATGGGTACATAGGTAGATAGATGGGTATGTAAGTGGGCTGGTAAGTAAGAAGATGGGTGGTGGGTTGGTGGTGGAGAGAGGAGGCCAAGGTGCATAGGCAAGTAGTTTAGGTGGGCAGGTAAGTAGGCAGGTGGGTAGGTAGGTGAGTAGGTAGGTAGGTGAGACTTGGGCACGTGTGGAGGGTGAGGAAAAAA
>Ga0116231_10005574_pt1 | contig 24708 bp, 19 predicted proteins | sample S1TSphgellanicum_2_FD_89695 | JGI IMG/M metagenome (GOLD analysis project Ga0116231, IMG submission 89695) | Host-associated microbial communities from peat moss isolated from Minnesota, USA - S1T2_Fd - Sphagnum magellanicum MG | ecosystem: Host-associated > Plants > Peat moss > Unclassified...
AACTACATTGCAAAATCCTTGAAAGAAACCTTACTGGCAACAATATAAAACTGAAAAAAAGAAAAAGAAAAGAAAAGAAAAAGCACTGATGCTGGGTAGTGCCTTTGTTTAGGCACTTTATTTAGGCCATTAACTTGAACTTAATGCTACACTTTTCAACTTATCTCTCCTCCTTTTAATCAGAATTTAACAGGAGTCCAATTATCAAGGTAAGAGTATGTCCACCAACCACAGCATACTGAGTTGTATACATGGTAATATGGATAAAGTTCGGGGTTTAGGGTTTAGGGCGAAAACTCAAAACCCTAAACAACTAAAGAGTGTGGAACTGAATTTTAACCTCTATGTATCAACTCATACATGATACATTGAAGGCCGGTGATCAAACATCAATTTAGAAAATTTGCACATTAGTGTTCTATCTTATGTTGATTATCATTAAAAAGTGCATCCATGACCAATTCCTAAACAACACTCCTTTCTAAGCTTGTGCATATGCTTCAAAAGATGTTAGCATGAGCAATGAAAAGGTGATCTAGCACCCATGGCTCCTTAGGTCAATTTGGCTATGGATCATAGAGTAAGTAAAAGTTTCTTTTTGGAACTCTACTATTTTTCGGGACATCCTAGAAGCTATGGTGTAATTATTTCCAGGAAAAAAAAAAGGTTTGTAAGATTTACAATCCTTTCATTTTTCACCAAGTGACAAAATTTCACCAAAACAAAACAATGTTAGACATTACAACTTGTTGTTTATGTATTAAAATTCTTTGAAATCTTAGTTTTGAAATTTTTATTCACTTCTTTTTAAATTTTGTGTTTTTAAAACTCCAAAAAATATTTTGATTTTGAGGGTTAATGTTTTGTAGTGGAGGTCATACAATAATGCTTAATAATCTTTTGGAACTTTTGCCTATTCTTTTCAAGATCTCAAATGTATTTTAGATTTAATTTAGGTCAAATAATCACTTAGTTTTTGTCTTTGGCTAGTATTTTTGAAATCATGGATTCTTTTAAAATTTAGATTTGTGACCCTCACTTATTCTTTTCAAGATTGAAATTGAGCCCATGTACCCTATGTGAAAAGTGATGATATGAAAAGGAAAATAGGACAACCAACGGGAAATTTTTCATGCATTTCCCCATGCATGTGAAGGGGCAAAATGCAAACACCAAAATGATTCAAAAATCATTTCTATAATTTTTAATTAACTTATATTGACAAAAATCACTTTATATTTTAAAAAAATAAATTGGGACCTACACCTTTAGTTCAAATGTGTCTTTAGAATTGTTTTGAGGTTTTCAATTTTTTGGAATTTCATTTAGGACCCAAACTTTTTTCTTTTCAAAGCTTCAAATGTGCTTTAAAAGTAAAACTTTGAAATCTTCAATTGTTTGAAATCTCACCTACACTCCTTTTAAAGACCTTGAATGTGCTTAGAAATATTTTTCCAAGAGAATTTTTTGAGGTCTTCAATTGTTTGAAATTTCATATGAAACCACAACCCTTTTTTTCAAGACCTCAAATGTACCTTTGAAATAATTTTCCAAGAGAATTTTTTGAATTATTGAATTGTCTGAAATCCCATTTGCAACTACACCTTTTCATTTCAAAACCTCAAATATGCCTTTGAAATATTTTTCAAACAAAATTATTTTGAGGTTTTTCGATTGTGTGAAATTTCATTTGGGACTACACCCCCACTTTTCAAGACTTCAATGCAATGGAAACATTTTTCCCAAAAACATTATTTGAGATCTTCAATTGATTGAAATTTCCTTTGGGGACTATACCTCTTCTTTTCAAGATTTTGAATGTACTTTAGAAATAAAATTTGAAGTCTTCAGTTGTTTGAAATTTTGTTTGGGATTACACCCCTTCTTTCAAGACCTCAAATGTGCACTAAAAATAAATTTTGAGGTCTTCAGTTGTTTGAAATCTCACTTGCGATTAGACCTCTTCTTTTCAAGACCTCAAATGTGTTTTAGGAAAAAGATTCCAAGTAACATTTGCAAAGTAGTAAGTGAGAGAAAAGAAGAGAGAAAGACAAAAGAGAGAAAACAACAAAGAAAGAAGGAGTGAACATGCTCTTTTTTCTGCTATGTTCTATTATAATTATTGCAATAAGCAATTTGATATGGATGGATTCAAGCTTTGATACTATTGGTAATTTTATTTTTGACACTTTTTTAAATACAAAATGATGTAATGTGGAAGAAGCTTGATGAGTTTTTTAAGAGGTATGAACAATTTGGATTTTGCAAATGTACCAAAAAACATGGAATGTACCAAACTCAAGGTTAGAAGGTTAAAGGCCATTTTAGACAAGGGTCCAAGGAGCGGATTCCAATCAAATCAAACATTCCTAATGGTCAAGAGCTTTAAATTGGTATAAAGGCCTTTAAACAAGGATCAAGGATTGAGATAAATCAAATTGTGATTTAGCCTATTGCATATCATTTTGGAAGGAAAACTGATTGGTCCAAACCCAAAAAAAGAGCCTAAAGGAAAGTTCATGGCTTGGAGAACCAAAGTGCAAGCTAAAGTCCAAGGTTGTTCATTTTTTCATTTAAAATTTTTTTCCACTGTATTTTTTAAAACCCTTGTTGTTCAAATTCTATGAGAATGGAAAAAATGCTATGGATTGAGGACATTATTGAAGGCACAGAAGCTCCCCCATTTTTGACCAATTTTTGAGTTGACATAGTTGGTTTTGTGCATCCTCACAAGGTGGTTGCTAGAAGGATTGCATTTTCAGCCCTTCCAAGTAGATGAAATGGAGGTGAATTAGAAGGTTGAGCAAAAAGTGGAGGGTTGAAGCGCCACTTTTCACAAATGGAAGGGAATTTGAATTTATAAGAGATCCCTAAATTGGTTCCCATTCCAAAGAAGAAAACACCAAAGAAGAAGGTGGTTGTGGTGAAAAATGAAGATGAAGAAGGTGAAAAAGCTAGAAAATTTGGATGGATGGTGAAGTATTACACCTCATTGCTCTACTTGACGAAAAATGGAGTTGGAATTGCCAAAAATGCAAAAAAAAAGGTAAATTTTGTCTTCATCCTTGAAATTCAACCACTATGGGGATTGAATTTTCATTTCCTCAAGGGAAGGGAGAGGAATTAGCCACCAAGCAATCTTTATTTAGAACAATTTGAAATGCTTTCCATTTGTTTTATTTATGTATTGTGCATTTCTACTTTTTAGATTTTAGGGACTGTTTTCAACTTGTATTTCATAGGTTTTTATCTTAATTGGTGTTTTTTTGGGGGTGGATACATGGGTAAAGCTCCACACCTAAATGTTGGCTTCCATCCCTATATTTTTGAGGACTCCAATTGTTTGTAAGCAGAAGTTTAATGCAATTTACAAACAAAACAAGGGTGATAAGATTGCAAACGAAATTTCACATAATTAATGATCGTCATGAATGTCCTTTCTATGACACATTGGATAGTTGATGGCATCGAAGTGAAAATGTGATGAAACATGTGAGCATTTCTACCAATGAAATTAAAAAAGATATAAGTAGTCTAGAATCCCAAGTAGATTTTGATAATGTTTCAAAAGATGAGAGTAGTACGGAACCAATGGAGAAACGTTTCACCCCAGTTGAGGATAAAAAAACAAAACAAAAAACAAAAGTTTAGTGTGTATAAACATTTTTCAACCATGGTTGAAAATAATATAGCCATGCTACAACAATTTGTTGAAACCAATGCTAGACTTAGAAACATGAATGCCCAAGTTGGATGCTTCATAGATAAATTGTAGGTTACATAAGATGTGAACCTATTATGAGTCATTCATCACATTCTAACCTAGAATCAAATGTATTTGGGAAGGCATTTTTTCAAATTGAATTCAAAGAAGTTTTTGTTAAAGCTTCATGAATTGCCATAACTTCTATAAACATCCTCTTGATTTTTTTTTCGTTTGCTTTCTTGTTGGGATTGTTTTCCATGGTTGTCAACACATGATCTTCATCTTCACCTTCATGTTCCATGTCCTCCATGTCATTTCTATCATCTCCACCCACAATCTCTAAATTTTGTGACCTCTTCATGCAAGCTCTCCAAACTAGCAATGATTTTTTTGATTTTGTCTTTAGTCAATTTAGGGATCACCAACAGTTTCAAATGCTTTCTAATTGCTGAACATAATTCTTTCACTATAATTAATGATGTACTTTTTGCACTACTATAGACCTTTCCACACATTTGCAAAAAAATTTCACTAAGTCATGAAAGAGCCATTGCTACTCTAGTTTCAACAAGGATGTTTTCTTTCATGTGTGTATGTTTTTGCTCAAAACTTGGACCCACAACCCTAATCAATGAACAAAATGTGTCATAGTTTAATCTTGTTCCCTACTAAAACATCTTTTCAAAAAAACCTCCCCAAAAGTTGATTTTTCATGTATCCTACCACCCTTTCATACCTTCACATGTTGCAAATTCTTGATGTCATGTCAACAAACTCTATGAAAAACAACATTGCATTCATCATACTCCAATGTTGTCCAATAGCTCCTCATTGCAATGCAATCACTTGTGCAATCACTCGATGCATGGCCATAATAAAAATAAGAGCCACCAATATCTTGTGCCTACGCTCGTTCATTGTGCGTAATAAAAATAAAAAAGAAAAAAAAAAAATAAAGACATGAAAAAAATGAAGAAAAGAGAAAAAATCAAAGGTTAACATAATCCTCTCATATGTCGATCACACATTTTTGATATTGGACCTCAAATTGGACCCCACGCCTTTAGACACACTCATTGTACCTTAGGAAAAAGTGCTTTTTTTAGTGTGAAGAAGGGTTCAATTCAAGGTTCAATTTGCTTCAAATTGGTCGCTGTGTTTTTGGTGCTGGACCTCGTCTAAAGCAGCCCTAAGTATGTGAAAATCTTGAATACTATTTTCTCGAACTAGGATTATTCCATTAGTGAAGCTAGAAGTGGAAGGTGAGGGAGATCTGGTGTTCTTGGTGGATTTTGTGGGAGCCTTACAAATCTAATGCTCAACACAAATTTGGCCACCAAACGTTGTCCCAGTTCAGGGTTTAGGGTTTAGAAACTGCAGTGTTTCTGGAACAAATCCTCTCAGAGAAAGCTTGCATTTCTGGAAACATTTTAAATGAACCTCCAGATGTGTAACCAAGCTCTTCCATCAAAATTCGGCTCAATAAGTTCCACTTGAGAGCATCTTGAGTTCATCTTGAGAGAGCAGGTGACATGGATTTGCTTGCCATCAACATTGCAAGTGTTTTATGGTTTTGAAACCTGTTGAAATTTCCTTTCGTATTCACTATTACTGCACATAGTTTTGGCTACACGCTGCATAGATGCTTGCTTGTACATTGGCAAGCTAACATATATGAGCAAAAATTAGACTGAATGCTTACACTCACAAGCTTTGTTGCTAGCTTGAATGAGAATAAAGTTGATGATTTTTTGATAAGGTACGTCTCTTGAGTACAAGCCAATGACCAAATCTTTCTATCTATTGCTTTCAGAAATGTAACAGCAACTTAGTACACTGATTTCTATATGATTGGTTTGCCCTGAATTTAAGCAGAATTATGTGTGCTAATCTACACCCACTGTTGGGAGCTGATGAATTCAGTAGGGAGTAATCACAGCTAGTCCCTGCCATGTTTGTGATGAAGGTAATGATCTGATCGCTTGTGAGTGACACATGCAAGGTTATGACTATGCTCATTCTTGTTGTGTTTTGGTTTGGTATGAACTGACACAACAATTACCTTAAAAGTGTTTGTGTGGAGTTCCCTCTGCAATTGTGTTGATGTATATTTTTCTCTTTTGGAAGCATATTCAATTGAGGATTTAAAGTCTCTACTTCAATCTGAGTTTCTTGCACCAGTTCTTGTCAGTCCAGTAGTGTCTCATGGTAAAACCGGAATACGCATATGTTTCATCATATGATCAGGTTGTGTGGCACAGGATCCAAGTTGACTAAGTTGCCAAAAGTCTTAGTGCAACAAGATTTTCAGTAAGAGAAATGAGTAAGAGAAAATATCTTAGCCTTTTGGGTAATCTTTCTCATGCTCTGGAGGTGATGGTTTTCACTGTCATCAGTTGGATCACACATGGGTAATTCAAATCAAAGTCTTTGGAATTTTCAATTGTTGCAAAACTTCTGTCAAGGGCAGAACTCAGATTCAAACTCAACATTCTGGAGCTGTCATTATCTGAGATTTTCAGCTGACAGGTTGATTTTGATGTCAGTGTACAACCTTGCAGAAGTGTGAGACCAATGCTGATGGCTTCAAATCGTTGCTGAAACATTCCTCCAGCACTGAGTGTGCTTGCTGATTTCATTTTCCAGACAAGTACCTCTCTGAACTCTGCACCATTTTGGCGTTGACTATCTGCTTAGCACACTCTTAGTGCTGGGGCAGGATACATTCTACAAGTGAGATGATCTCCTTAGTGACAAAAATATGTGAAGGTGCACAACTTGGATTGTTGATTCTTCTGTTTCCAAAAACTATCAGAGTATGTGACTCCGGTCCAGTTAATAGGGTGCCATCCAGATGTGTTGGATGCAAAGTGGATAGCAAGTGAACTGAATTATACCAAAGGATGTAGTTATCATCATAGAGGGCTTTGAATTTCTCAGAGTTCCAACATACAAACCTTAGCCAGTACCCTTGATATGACACAATATTTATTGATCATGTTCTTGCCACTTGGCTTGAGACCTGATCATCATCTGTCCCATTCCTTCATTCCTTTGAAACTCTCCAAAGTTCAATAGTGTAGGGATATCTGCATATTCTTTCTTTACATGAAACCAAAATAATTCTCCAGTTCATGATACAAGATCTGACAGGTACAATTTGAATGAGGTTGCTCTTGGGATTTGCTTGTCATCTGGATAGGTGCTGATGTCAGTGGACTTTTGGAATCTTGGGTTCAGAGCTGCTAACAACCTGGTATCAATTGGGGGCATATTTTCAATCTTTTTGCAGCCATGCTCATTCAGACACTAAGTACCAAGAGCCCTGGCACTTTGGGTATGCTCAGTAAATCCTACTTGTTCCTTGCTGTGTATTGCATAGTCATGATTCATATCAGTTACTGAGTTACCACACTAGAAGTTTCAGTAGTCAGGGTGGGGCGCAGTATTGAGTACAGACAAAAACTGTGTACATCTTGCATAGAAATCAGGAAAAATGAGTTCATCTGGTCATCTTGGGTTGTAATCCTAACTATAAATTTGATTGGCAGAAACAATAACACTCTAGACTATCTGCTCTGAAATGGTATGCTATCAGAGACCTTACTGCAACATGGAAACAATGATATTCATGTCTGGAGGAGCTAGATGAATACCTGGTTCAATTTACATGGAATATCATGAAAGACTGGGGAAGCGACACAAATCATTCTGGAGGTCTACACCACGTCCTGTGAACAGAGACTTGTAACATCAATTGTGGTCAGTCTGGAGGAGTTAGTAAGGTTTTGTTGTCCACCAACACATATACATATGATTAAGTGTTTGCTGATTTGTTTTGATTTTGTCAGAATTAGAAAATTTTCATCTGCAGCCATTTACACTCTGTATGCTGAAATGTTTTTTCAATGAAAATAATTCAGCATGATTTGATGGAACTGCTGATGTGATGTTCAGCTTCACAAGTAACACTTGAGAAGATGCTTTCAATGGTGACACTTGAATCTAAACTTTGATGCTCAGATCTTCAGATAGAGACCAGAAAAGGCTTGAAGTTTCAGATGGTGTCAGGAGACCTAGAATTCTTCACCCAAATCTTGTGTGTGTGTGTGAAATCTTGTCTCTGTCTCTGTCTATTTCTGTATGTCTCTGTCTGTCTCTTTCTCTTGTCATAATTCCTTGATTGTCTTTGAGATGCAGAAATTTGAAATTTCTAGTGTGTCCTGTCTAAAATTGTGGAATCAGCAGGGCGAAGGGTGGCAAAAGAATTTATCACAGAAATCATGACCAACATTCTGGAAAATGTTGCACAATGGATTGGACTGTGTTTTTATTCCAGTGCAATCTGAAGCTGTTTTCATGTGTAAGCATACACAGATCACAAGTCTTATAATTTCAATTCCTAAACTTTCTTTTTTGTATCTCTGCAGTGCTGGCTCTAAAGGATGTTCAGCAAAGTCCTCACATTTCATGCTCAATCCTATTACCATTTCTCCTCACTTGTGCAGAAACAACCGCAACTGCAGACAAGATGAAACTTGAGGTTGTTGTTGAAGAAATTGTGAATGTATTTTTGACCTCAGGAAGAAGAAAGGTTTCTTTTTGTTTCTGGAACTACCTAAACCAAGAGTTCTGATTTCTTTCAAGCTGAAAAAGCTTGGGAATTAACTTCTTTGGAATCTCTGGAATGGGATTTTTTTTCTACTTCAAGATTCAAGACCAGTTGTTGTGAAGAAGTGGTGGTACAACTGCTGTGTGCTACACACCAACTTGAGGACCTGGCCCAAAGTTTGCCTGATCTTCAGCCGCACCAGGATGGACTCCTCTTTTCAGCCCGCCACCTCCACCATTGATGTTAGTCATGTTCATCATGTGTTCAGATCCATCCTGGTGAATGTAAGCAACCCCACCATGCCTGGTGACATCCATTCCTGCAATCTCATCCTCAGGAGAGATGCGCAGGAGTCTGAGTTTGTGGAGGGCAAAGAAGAGTAATCCCATGGTGACCGAAACAAAGCCAGCAATCACTAGAATCTCCACAATTTGAGCTCCTAGAAGCTTGCCTCCACCACCCATGAACAATCCATAAGGCCTATCCCCTCCACCATAGACTTCTCGCACATAGTTCTTGTCAGCAAATAAGCCTACGAAGAGCAGGCCCCAGGCACCACAACCTCCATGTAGCTGTGTTGCTTCCAGAGGGTCGTCAAATCGGAGCCTTGCTGCAAAGATCAAACACCCACCCAACAAAGGCAAACAATTGTAACAACTCATTTAGAAATTGCAAGAGTGGAGGAAATCAAGAATGAAGAGAATCTGAAGATCTTCCTTGAACATCGAATCTCAAGAGAATCCGAAGTAGGGTACCTGCCAGACGGTTCAAGCCGATGAGAACCCATGCGGAAACGAAGCCACAGATGACAGCAGCCCATGGAGCGACGACGGAACAGCCTGCAGTGATGGCAGCAAAGCCACCCAATAGACCATTGCACACATCCAGTACGTTCCAGTGCCCGTCGAGAAGACGCCTACCGAAGAGTGTTGTAATAGCCGCCATACAACCTGCCTGAAGAAGAAGATCGACAGACGTACAGTTCAGGGAGCTTCCTGAAGACGTTTTCGTCACAAAAACATGAAGAAGAAGAAGAAGAAGCAGGAGGATCATCTCACAAAGAGCAAGCATGCAAGAAAAACAAGAACTTGGGTCCTCACAAGAGTTGTCGTGACGGCAGTTCGTCCAACGCCTGTCCAGTTTCCCCGGGATCCAGAATAAGGCACGAGAATGTGGACGAAAGAGCCGGGGTTGAATCCATACCAGCCGAACCAGAGGAGGAAAGTACCGAGCACGACGAGCGTGGCACTGTGACCTCGGAAGATCATGACATTCCCATGCTTGTCAAAGCGACCGATACGAGGACCTTCGATGAGCGCTCCCCAGAGACCCGCAATGCCTCCCACCATGTGCACCACACCACTGCCCGCGAAATCGATGGCGCCGGAGCTGAAGAGAAGACCCCCGGGTCCTTCCGTCTTGCTTGCACTCAACCACCCATCTGACGACCAGAGCCAATGCGACACTATGGGATACACGATTCCTGCACAATAAAAACAACAACAACAGAGCTGAATTCTGTCAGAATAAGAAAGTTGCAACACAAAACTGCAACAAAAGTGGCTGAATTCTGTCAGGATAAGAAAGCTGCAACACAGGAAGAAGTTGCACAAATACCTGTCAAGAAGGAGCTGTAGACGAGGTAGGCGACAAACTGAGTTCGTTCGGCGATGGAACCGCTGGTGATACCAGCAGCAGCAATAGCGAAAGCCCACTGGAAGAGGAAGAAGCTGTAGTCGTAGGTATCGCTAGGGATGTCGTTCAAGCCCCAGTTGAAGTGGCCGATGAAGCCGTTGGGGTGAGGACCTTGGCCGAAAGCGAAGGCGAAGCCGATGAGGTAGTAGGAGATGCCACCACAAGCAGCGTCCAGAACGTTGGTCAACATGATGTTCATGGTGTTCTTGGCGCGCACGGATCCGGCACACAGCATTGCGAATCCCAGTTGCATGGCAAACACCAAGTAAGTCGAGTACAGCAAGTAGGAATCATCCACTGCCCTCGTCGTCGCCAACAACTGCGTCGACACCGTGTCCAATTTCTGGCAAAGAAATTGACTCACCGCCGACGCATTCGCGGACGCCCCAAGCAACCCTTGCAGCATCGCCTCATCACCTACTGCACATCCAAAGCTCGCCATTACGACAAACAACTCAACGAACTCGAAATCCCCCCTCTCCCGAGCTTTCCTCTACTCTACACTACACTAGTATTACTCTCAGAAACAAACAAGCTCCAGGAGTAGTCGTAGATTCACGAGCATTGCAGCTTGGTCATGAATGGTCATCTCACCACACTCATCATCTTTGAACTAGTAGTCGTGATCCTAGAGCAAAAAGAGCTTCTCCTTTTCCTCTACGACTGCAGAGAACTATAGACAAGCTAGGAGCGAGAGTGTTCCAAGAGATTCACGGCTTGAACAAGACACCCAGCAGCTGAGCTTATAAAGCGTCAAGAACTTTACAGGGTTTTTTCTTTCTTTCTTTCCCTCTTTCTTTCTTTTGCATCAGGTGCACCGGCGTCATAATTCCATAACTTTAGTTTATTCACCAGGGGTGAAAGCACAATACAGTGTAGGGTAAAGCCCCAGGATGGGTGTTATACAGAAATAAGGGACCCCAAGGCAGGAGCCTAGAGAGTCCCAAATTTTTGTAGCGCTTCCTTTGGATGCCCTTAAGCTCCCTTCCATGGCCTTAGCTCCCTTCCATGGACTTTACATGGCTTGAAAATCAAATCAGGATGTCATCAGGTATCGTTTGAAGAAATAAAATAAAAATGGTTGTTGGGCTTTACAAAAACAGAAAGCTAGTCTCTGTTTTCATAAAGCCTGACATGACCATAATACTCTTTGTAAGAGTATCTAACCCTAAACCCTATAGACTACAAAAATCCATTTCTTTGCTACTTTTTTCAAGTCCTGATTTGACAAATGAAAACATTCTCATAAATTCATTTCATTTGTAAGTAAGTTGGTTGTATCCTGGTCTTCAGTAGGAGGATTCACGTAAGAAGTTGTAAATTCTCGTTCCAATCCGCTGGCGTGATCCTCCCGTGTCAGCTCATTCCACAACTGCTATTCCATTCGATAGCTGGGGCGGTGGTGAGTTTTGGATGGGCTAATTTCAGTCCTGCATCCCCTGGTTTTACTGAACGGTTGTCTGACTCCCCACCGCCAAAGGTTGGGAGCGAGTAGAGTAGAGGGACTAAGTCGGGACGCGGCGGACATGAAACGTTCCTCTTCATGGACCCCACATGATCTTGAGCACGGGCAGCAGCAACCCGACTGGGCACCTCACTGACCAAGCCCTCATTGAACCTTTCTTCATCTCTACATATCTACCAACAACCATAACAAAAAAATCCATCTAATAAAAGGGAAAACCCATTCACAGAAAAGCTCGCAAACAAGTAATTTCCGTGCTTTTCCACCTTAGCGACTTCTCAAAACCTAGAGAAAGAGAGAAAACTCCTCCCAGCTCTTCTAAGTACGATCTTAGCGGCGTGAATGTCGCCAGGAATATGAAGAAGACAACGAAGACATCAGAAGAAACTTAGAACCTAGAGAAAGCTCCTCCCAGCTCCTCCCAGCTCTTCTAAGTACGATCTTAGCGGCGTGAATGTTGCCAGGAAGATGAAGAAGACAACAGAAGAAACGTAAAACCCATCCACCATCCACCCATACGCCCACCAACCAACGACCCAACCCGTTTCTTTAATCTGGAATCGACATACTCTATAGCTTCCTACTCGACCAAGGATTTTTGCTTGTGAATCTGATGAGATTCCAGCAACTACAACCGAGCTGCATCATCATCATCAACGGCTGTAGCAACAACAACAACTGTTACAGTTGCTATTTTCTGTTTCTTATCGCTTGCTGCCCCCAAGCAGCGTGCAAGATCTTGATTCTTCTTATTACCAGCAGCTGAAACAGAAACTGCTCCCCAATTTCTGCTATTTCTTTTGTCAAGCTTCGTACATTCATTCACTCCATCGATTTTCGACAAATGTACGATGCGCACTTGGTCGCTTCGCCGCGGGCAGTCAGTCGTTGTACGACAAGACTCATGACGGTACAACATTCGCGAAAGATTCCTCGAGGATAACACTCTAAGACGAACGAAAGATTCTTCGTCGACGATATCTCATCCATGCTGATATCGACGAATCTTTTTCACTTTTCTTTTTCCTTTAAAAATCTTTCTTTTGTTTTAGTGCGGAGGGGCGGGGGAGGGGGTGTTTTATATTTTCCAGTGTTGGGCGGTCCGTTAAGAACCTCCGGTTCTGTTTCCGGATATCATATCCAGTTCTGGTCCGATACTTACTAACCAGTTAACTCTAGTTAACCCCCAGTTCTAGTTCCACACCTAAATAGAACCAGGAACCCGGAATCAGCTTGTGATGCCTGTTCCAGTTGTGAAAATCAGAAGTGGTTCCCCTTTTGGTTCTTACTACCTGGTTTTTTACCCACCAAAGCCGATACCCGTTCAACATTAGCATTTTTCCAGTCTTGGGCAGGTACTAGATTTTTGTTAATAACCACTGGTTCTGGATTTTTGGGAAAATGAAAATCAAACAACCGTCAGTTCCAGGTTTTTGAAAATGAAATGAAAGTAGAGATTTGGCTAATTGTTGAAAAAATAATCAGAATCAAAGAATCACCAATTCCAATTAATTTGAAAAGAACTGGAAGCACCAATCTTCCGGTTATTTGGTTTCTAAAAATTTGAGAACCATAGTTGCTGACCTGAAGACCTGCCTTGATAACCGTTCGTGATCTGTTAAGGTTTTTGGTAAGTTCTGCCCAAAACTGGTATTTTCTAGTGTTGGGCAGGTACCCAATTTTGCACGTCAAAACCACTGGCTCTGATTCCAGTTAATAAAACTGGAACTCAAATTGAGTTCTCTATTTTTTTCAAAGAACTGGAACCAAATTGGACCTCAGATCTCTCGAATTTTTAAGAATCAGAACCTGATCTAATTTTTATTTTCCAGAAAACTAAGGTTCTTTTGAAAAAGAAGGACTAGAAGGGGGAGGTAACCAGAGGTTAATCAGCAATTAACCACCTGTTTTGGTCCAAGTTAGGGTCAAGAACCACCCAATACTTGTAATTTCTGACTTGTTTTTGGGCACTAAATTTTCAAAAGAATTTCCGTAATATTGATGAACCTGTTGATTCTTTCTCTTTGGTTTTTGCCAGGATGGATATATTTTGGGAAATATAATTTTTAAAACAAAATTGTTTATTTACCCCTTCAAGTGGTTGGTCGTCTTTTTTGAAACATGAGAAATAATAAATTCCCCCATAAAAGTTAACTCAAAAAATGGGGGAGTCCTATGCGTTTTCTCATGGGTAGGTTTAAACTATATACAATATCAACATTATTATAATAGGTTGTAAAATAGGTTTAGACAATGGACAAGGAGGGTTTTGGATTAGACATGGATTGTCAAGAGTATCCGCCATTAGTGTAGTTTACTCATAATTAAGGTTTACAGTTTACACAATTGTCAGACCCTTGATAGTGGTATACATTCTAAGAGCATCCCTAGCACTATATCATATAACAAACTGGTTTTTTTATCTAGAAATTTTTTTGTTTTAGATTTTTTCATTTTTTAATGAATATTTTTTCATAATAAAAGGACAATTTGTACAGTGCTCTGTATGTGATCGTGCAAAAACATGTTTCATATCCAAGTTTAGTTATTTACTTTTTTTTAACCCCACCCATAAAACTGAAACTGGGACAGTAAATAGGTGCGATATTACTGCACCGATCAATGTGATGGGCCAATCAGAAACACTGAGCAGCAGTCAGATCATATTTGTTACACTCTTTTTTGCAGGTGCACAATGTTGTTGCACCTTACACCAGCCACCGCAAACTCTGCAACTGTAGGGAGCCAAAGTGATTTTCATGAGCCAAACCATCATGTTTTGACTTCTCTTCATCCAATTTTATCATGCAGGATCGTATATGTATTGAGCACCATGGGAGATGATCTGTGTGTGTTATATCTTTATCTTCGAAACATGTGGTTCAGTTCTACTTAACATCAGTTAACATATATGTTGAAGATTAACCCTTTAAGGTGGCTCACTGCTTCTCTTAGCTACAGTTTCTTAGGCCAACTAGGAGACACATCAGACCTTTCACCATTGTGAGGTTCCATTTGTGTTTCTCAACTTACATTTGAGCATTTTTTTAAAATTTTGGGCAACATCTAACAACTCAAACTTCCAATTTTTTTGTTATTTTGTCAGAGTTACAAATAGTGGAACCTTCTTAAGGGCTGAGTTTGTACAAGGTGTCTCAAAATTGTCACAAAGATTGACTTTCAGTGTAGATGCACATTGGATTTGCATCTTTGACTAGGGTAGCCAGGCTGGTCACCGAACACTTAGTGTCTCAGAGGTCTGCAAATTTCTGGAAAGTGCTCCTTTGAATTTAATGACCAAAGAGGAATTGTAGCCCTACTATTTGCGCACCCACAGAAAGTTTGAATCGTTGAAAGATGAAGAAATGAGTCAGATGTGACCCTTCAAAGTAAGAGGGGGGGGGGAAGGGGTTCAAATGGTGGAAACGAAAAACCACCGAACACCCAAAACAATCTTTGAAAGTTGCTCTATTGCCTTTATGGTTCGAAGATTATTTGTAGATCATAAGGTTGAGCTCTTATAGCACTTTAAATCACTTAAATTGAACAAAAAATGAGAAAGTTATGAGCATTGAAAGTAAGAGGGTAGAAGAGAAGAAAAGAGAAGAAAAACACGTCTTATAACTTGAAAAAGCTTATTTCTCTTCTTACTCTTCTATAATTACTGCTTTGCCTCTGCTGTTCAAAGACGAGTTGAAGAGCTCAAGTTAGCACTCCCATAACGTTTTAAATCACTCAAAATGAAGAAGAGATGAGGAAGATATTAATAAAATGTTCGGTCATAAGGCAGGTTACCCTACTCAATTTTCCCTCATCTAAACTCCCAACTATGACAGTTTTTTTTTCCATCAACCTTATATGGATGTTGTTCTATATTAAAAAAAATTCCATTAATGAAGCATAATAGCTTTGGTCAAATTCTCCAAAAATGTGAAATTTTAGACAGCTTTTCATTTCAATGGTGGGGATTTCCCATTCTTGAACTAAATTCAAAAAAACACAAATCGCCAAGAGATTTAGTGAATGTACACTACAACTTCACTAAGTAAGATTTTCAAATTTTTGACATTTTACTTGACTCTCAGGTGGATTGGTGGTTGGAACTGATATCATTTTCTTATCAGAATAAATTTTTTAAATAATTTTCATTTTTTGTGGGTGAACATCAATTTAGACACAAAGTCATATATTCATTTGCTGACCACATTGGAAGCAAAAATACACATGAATACTAGCATGGCCCTCAAGTGTAATTGTGTCACGGTTTTGTTGCTCCATTTGCATGATCAAATCTCTGGCCTTGTAATGTGTATTCTGTATAGGGGGTAAGGAATAAGGGCTGTTCTGCAAACAGAGCCAAGCACAGGAGATATGCTCACATGTTCTCCATGGATATACTTGTGTATCAGCTGAGAAACTCACTTCAAACGGTATGGTGAGAGATGGGTTTGAAAATCGGATAAGAGATATGCCAATGGAGTATTAAGTGATCACATTTCCGGGACTACCCATGGATCCACTTCACATGGTTCTGCTTGCAAATTGCACATGTAAGAGGACCCCTTCTCCATTCTCTCTCTTGAAGTGTGTCATGATCTCCATGAGATAATAAATTGTAACAAGATCTCACTTTGTACAACCCTGGGAGTGATGTCTATAAATGACATTTCCTTTACAAATAATAGAACCATATATGTACTTATTAGGAAAGCATCAAGATTATTAGCATAAATAGACAACGGCATTTTTATTATATGAATTTATTTATTAATACTTTTCTTGTTGACCCCACAAATAAAATATGCGACAATCCCAATTCTATATGGTAAACCCTCAACAGTTCCCTTCTCAAATATTGTGTGTGAATAGCTAGTTAGTGAGAAATTAACTAGAAAATGAAGTACATAATAAAGAAAAGAAATTGAGGAAATTGCACAGAGTGATGACCAAAGAACATCATGTTGGAAGCTCCTCCACACTACCTGCTACTTATACTAAGTCCAAACAATCTCCATACGTCCTTGCATTAAGTCAACTACATGATTTCTTTGACTGTAGATTGTCAATTTCCGTACTTGTTTAATGTTTAAAAAGTACCCTCAATCAGGTTTCAGTTTTTCCATTTTGTGATGTAGCTGGCTGCCAAAGTCACAATCATCCATAAGATGATTCAGCCAGATTTGGATATGTACTAGACAATTAGACTCCACTTCTTTTAATGTTGAAATGGAGTTGTAAATACAACATGTGCAATCAAGTGTTATCATACACAAGAAATGCATTTCAAGTGTTGCGCACTAGATCAGCACCCAACACTACTGAAACTAACAAAATCTCACAAATAAAAAGATTCAAAAAAATTGCAAAATATTTCTATAGTTGTTATTTGCTGTTGGAACTAGTTCAATGAAACACTCAACAACAATTGGCCCCACATGAGGCCTTACCTGAGGCACCCTACAAAGCATAAGGGACCCCAAGATGCAAGAAACCAAGAGTAAAAAGACCTCTGGCTTTTGAAAAAAAGGTTTAAGCAGGTCACCTTACATGGCAGAACCTGAATGTGCAACTTGCAGCACCTACTGAGGTGCCTTAAGCAGTCATAGGTGCCTCAGTATGCACAAAAGCTGCCCCCATTATACAAGGGCTGCCTAGAAAGAGTAACAGAAGCAAGAGATGCGAAGGCACTGTAAGGTGAAAACACCATCGAGTTAAGCTGAATCCACCATGGCTTTCATGTACATAGAATCTGCCCAGCCCTTCATAGTGGAGGTGGGAAAGAACTTGGCTTTTAACATCAATAGACAAGAACTGATAGATTGTCTATCAGTGGGTTTTGAAGACTCTCACCATGCATGACTGGAATGGAGCTTCTGATATAGACAAATAGGTGCCCACTGAGGCATTTCATCTCATAGCCATCTTTTGCTAACCTTCAAGGCATCTACTTCACCTCTGCGTGCAACAAGATTATAATGTCAGAAGAATGGCGTAACCAACATTTTGAGCTTCCTGAATGGCCCTATTTGAATAGTATCTACCCAGGTTTTGGTAGATTTGAATTGCATAGATAGATGATTCTGGGTGCCTGGCTGGAGCAAGCAGAAAAATGGCTACCTGATAACTGATAAGTTTGTCACACTTCCTGAAGCATCAGGGAGACTCAGTCATGATGGTCAAGGGACTCAAGATAGCTAATCAAAAAACTCAGTCGTCCTCATTTAAGCTGCAAAAAGCTTGTAATATGAGTGACATTTCATTTTAGGTTGTCACTGTACAGGCAAGCATCTCAGCCAAAGGTGCAGAGAGGTATACATAGAAAAGGTAGTGATTGGACCACTCCTGCACCCTGAACATTTCTGCGAAGAAAATGACTAGGGACAACAATGATCACATTATTGAAACGTGGTATTCAGAGGCCTATCTCCAATCTTTTCAAGAAAAGACAGAACACTTTGCCCTCCTAAAAATCATCAGCTTCAAATAACAAACCATTCACAAGATCCGTGCATAATTCAAGCTTTTAAAAACATCAACTATGAAAAATTATAATGGATATAAACAAGCCCATTTCTGGTTGATCGATACAGTAGAACCAACTTTCTTCCAAAGATAGGAAGGCAAAGGAAATGATGAAAGACAAACCATGATATCATGGTGGTCTGGACAGAAACTGAACTATATAAATCTGTCAGAAAATGGTTCTCTTTTCTGTCCAGGGCTCCAATTATTGTGTCCAGATTGGGTCCTCTGCACTTGGCACTTGCATTCAAGCTAAAGAGAAGGCCTCTCAATACAGGTGTGTTGAAGCAAGAGCTGGAGAATTTTCACTACACTACTTACCACCTGGTTGAAGCCCAATGGTTGTCTTCTGTTGTGATGAAATAGGTCGCGCTCCAATATCTGTATCCAATAACCGCTTGGTCCTTTTCCTTGCACAAAACTGACGGTCAAAATGCTTCACCTGCTCCATATCAACCATTCACCCAAATAGAGCAAAACCATTGAAGAATACTGCCATCACCTCAATGATATGCTTGAGAGTGGTATCTACGTTTCAACAGGCTGTCAACACATATCTGCAAGTACCAATGCCGCAGTCATCTCATTCCATCACAAGACAGGCAGTTGCCAAAGAAAACTATGAACAAGTTAGTACTTCAGTGGGTGTAGTGATTGGGCAGGGCAAAACCAAATTCTAGACAAGACTGAGGAAATACCCATGTGGACCGGCAAAGTTGTTCATAATTTGCTCGGAGTGTTTTACATTGGGAGGGGTACAGCAGCCCTACTGATGCTACCTCCGTAGGTGTAGTGTGCCCAGCATCAGCTTCTACACACCTGAAAAATGCATCTCGGGCCTGGAAACAAACAAAACAAGCTCAAACTTCCATCAATCCCCTGTATACTGTGGAGAGATAATTCTTTAAAACCAGACCCCTAAAAATTGATCACTGTCTACAGGCAGGAAGTGATTGTGATTGAAGGGTTTTAGAGTTGCTCATTACTCCAAAATGTTAGATGGTCACCACATGGCTATGTATCTATGAAATTGCAAAGGCATCTCCACAACAATTATCTGAAGGTAACACAACAGTGCATGCAGTCATAACCTTATGAGAGTCACTCACAGAGTGTCAGACCATTATCACCTTCATCAAGAATAGCAGTGCTGAGATGCCATGACTACCCACTGATTTCATCAGCTACCAACAGTGAGAGGGTGTAGATACATGCATCAAAATCTGCTCAAATTTTCAAGCAAACCATTATTATAACAAAATCAGTGACCCAAGTGAGTTTCTGTTCTAATTTCCCAAAGCAACAGGAAGACCATGTTCTTGCCTAGCACTCGAGAGACATAGCTAGCCAACACCTGCATGGCTACAGCACCATGAAATCTCAGCAGCTAAGAATTTGTGATGAAATAGTTATGGACTAGTCCACAAGGAGTCATCCCTGTCTTTTGAACACGAGATTGTGAATCCTACAAGAGCAGAAAATTCAAAAAAAAAAAGAGAGACTCACAAAAACAGCCTTCCACCTAACCCCAGCAATAAATGAATTCTCTCTCTTTCTTGTAGCTTCAAGCTTCAAACCCTAATGATGCCCAAGCAAATGAAAGAGCTACTGGGAATTTTGAAAGCAAAAATTGGTCAATAAAACTGACCATGAAATTGATGATTGGTGATAGTGGTAGACGTTGGAGAGGAAGGAAGAATTGCAGATCACACAAATCAAAACAAAAGAGGGTAGTATACGGGATCCAAATTACCTTGTAGCAAGCATTACGTCCTGAGGCCAACACATCCTTCTCAACACCGCTCACTCCCTCTCCTTGAAGTGAAGCCATGCTAAAGCAAAAACTAAGACACAGTGAAAGCGCAATTCGTCAACTGCCTTCCATGTCCGAGCTTGTCGTCATCGCTATTTGGTTGGAGCTTCAGATCTCAGGAGCTGCTTATGTATGCTGCTGGCTTTCTGTCAGCCTTATCCATTGTCATTCATCAAGCTTTTGGAAAGCTACACCAGAAAAATTGTTTCTCTCATCAGCATTTCCACAGAATTTTCGCTTGCCTCGGTTCTATTCTGAAGAGCCGCTTACTCGCTCTAAAAGGACTCGAGGACACAAACCCTGCACTAGAAAAGCTCAGACAAAGAGCTCGAAGTTGGCCACTCGTCGCGTATTCAGAGTGTTGGAGATTTAGGGTTTCCGGTTTTGCACCTCAGTTGCACTTTTAGGGTTGTCTCTGGCGTGGGCATTTTCTAGGGTTTTTCTTTTTTCAATTTTGTGATATCGAGAATTTGGCGATAAAAATTAGGGAGTCGAAATTCAAGGCTGACCAGTGATTTTATTTATTTATAATATTGATGTCGTATAATTGGCTAGCATCCCAAGAGGGATTTAGCCTTAAATTGGCCACAGGTTTTTAGCCGTGTTGGGTTGTTCTTGACTTTTTATGAAGAACCTGTGGTTTCAGTTCTTCAAAAGAAAATTTAAAATAGTTTCGGGTCCAGTTCTGGTTCAGTTCTTGAAAAAATAATAATTCAGGTTTCAATTCTGGTTTCGGTTTTGGAAATCAGACCCAGTTCTTGGTAACCTGCTCTGAAACTGGTGGTTAACTGCAAGTTAACCCCAGTTCTAGACTTTTATTTTAATTCATGTTTGGTTCTGGTTCGATTTTTACTAACTGAAACCCGAACCAGAACCAGCAGTTCTAACAGGCCAAACCAGGTAAATACTAATTACCGAACACTGGTTTTTAAACCATGTCTGAAAAACTAGTTTTTAAATGCCTAAAATCAGGGTCGAAATGTGATGATTTTAGAAAGTTTAGATTGAAATGGATTGTTTTGGTGTTCAGAGTGTGGACACAGTAGATAGATGTGCAACATCTTATCTATTGGCAGGGCCAGTGTGTTTGTGATGCCTTGTTCTTATAGAGTGTGAAGTTGCTGCGTACAGCAGATATGCAAAGTAACCCTAAACCCTAAACCTAAGCAGCCTTGGGTGCTAGATGACCTTTTCCTTGCTATATCCACAAGCTTAGAAAGGAGTGTTGTCTACAGCATCCAAAATAGTTGCAAACTTAATTCCCCATCCACACCCATAAACCATCTCCCACAGTGAACCAGCACCCACCGGCACTCCATCCACCGGATGCCCGTTATTACTCAGTTGTGGATGAACCTCAACTGAGTTAATATTTGGTTGCACCTTGGTAACCAATTCTGTAGGAAATAGGTCTCATACATAGGTAGGTAGGAAAATAGGTAACTACTAAGTAAGTTGATGGTTTATACATATGTAAAGGTTATTTTTACTACCTACCTACTAATAACCTGCTTGTGGGTCGTTAGTAGGTAGGTTAGGGAAAATTAAAAAGCAACTGGGCTAACCACCATGGTTAGCTAGGGAACTGAAACTCAACAGAAAACTGTTTCCTGACCACTTATCATTCATGCTTTCCACCAACCATATGACTGGTTCAATCGTGTTAAACATTTGCCTCGCTTGTAAAATTATTTTAAATGTTAATCTAGACATGAAAGTCTATTGAACTTGAACTTTGGTCCTAGAAATCCCCTCATTCATGAACAAATAAATGTGCATAAACATTCAAAATAAGCTTTGTCCATTTGGTAAACCCAAAAAAATTGCAAGAGAAGCCATTAGAAGAAGAAGTAACCCAATAAAACAATTTAGGATATAGAGTCCTAGTCTAGATACATGAACTTAAAGAAATCAAGGATAGCAGATGCAATTAGCAGATCAGAGACTGTCTGATAGCCTTCACAATTTGCAGATTATGCGAGAGCATGGAGGCTTGACAATTCCCTCTCCCCATAATGTAAATGAATCCTTAGTGTTGAAAGTGTTATTAGCTCGCCAGAATATCAGCTGAATCTGTTTGCATGCACTTTACTTAATTGTCACCTTTCAGTAGAGGACTTCTTCAGCTCCAGGCAAACGATGTTGCAAGGTCATTCTGGTGAACACAATTCAGCCATGACATTATGACCAAGAATACTGATGCCTCTCTTGAGACCTGATAATCAAACTGCCCAACCTGCTCTTCGACAGAAAATTTGGCATCTTGTCTTTGCAGGTCAACTACAGTGAAGCATCACATTGAATCACTTCTGTCAAATACTAAGCAGGTGGCATTTACATGTGTGGACTTCACATGTGCTGCAAACACCATCTTCCAAACTCTATAAGCACTTCGCTTGCAACATTCTCAACTGCTGATTCTATGCTTTCAGGACATATATAACGCTCTCATTTCCTTATTCTGTAGGCATGGTTTCATTGCTCTGAGCAAAACACTGATTCAAAACAAAAACCCACAAAAAAACAGAGTTCTTACTAGGTCAATATTTACCACCTCTCAGAAACTAAACACAACTCTAAGTCTACCATCACTCCTATCCATTGAGGGTTCCAAATCAAACTACATTCACAAGCTTGTCAAATCTGGAAGTCGAAGGCAGGCAAGGTAGTCATGACAATTTCTACAACCTCAAATGTGACAAGAGACGAACAGAGCTTGTTGGATAGTGTGGCAAGGAGCAAATTTTAAATGAATCAATCAGAGTGGAAAAACGTAATTTTGTCCATCAGAAAAAATCAATCAAGGCGTTAAGTGTGAATCACTTCAGCTGAGAAGTAACTATTGTACGAAGGAATGGGTCCATCTTTCCTCGCAATCCTTCGGTAGGGAGAGAGACATTCGCAACAAATCAGGGAAACGAAAGCTGATGGGTCTGTCGGTTACTCTTGTAATGAAAACATTGAAAAACAACCGAGCGAAGGAACGAAAGAACACAAGAGGAAGAAGACCGGGCCCAACAAAGCAGAGCTGGTTTAATCTCATAGTGAGTGGCGGAATGCGTTGGTTGGAGCAGTATATGAACAGTCCGGCTGACCTCCAACAATCATACTTTTCTCGGCCTTTTGGCTACGATGAAGTATAGTATCCGTCCCTACCAGTTTAATATCTGATACGAGGCTCATCGAGCCTCATGGTGTTAATCTTATCTTTCTTGGGGGTAGATGCGCGCCTGGTAGCCTGCTGCCTGGACCCGCGCGTGTCGGCTTGGCCTTGCACTACTTCCTAGGCATGCGCACCCCCGCCTTCCTACGGGGCACCCAAATAACAGAAATCGCAGTACTGGTGGACAATTGCAAAGTCTCCATTAGTCGAGAAATATGTGAGGGTTGTGTAAACGCCAGGTTGGGCAAGTGGCAGAAAGCTCCAACCGGGTATCATCCCGGGTATCAGAGTTTACAACAGTGCTCATAAAGATAATCAAGTATCCGGACTTGATATGTAAACCTGGTTATCAAATAATCAAATACCTTGTTACTATATTAACCTTTGAACTTTTTGAAATTGCCCAGAACCGCCAGTTCTTGGTTGGTGGTGCTTCGATTCTGAAAATGTTCAAGTACCCGGACCCGACCCGACCTGACCTTTCTTTGATCCTTGATTTTTTCCAAATACCCGGAACCAAATGGGTATTTCAAAATTCAAATGCTTGCCCCTCCCCCCCCCCACTGCACATTGGTATATACCATGTGCACAAACTTTTTATGGTCATTACCCCCTCCCCTCCAAGGTACCCATCATCTTCATAAAGTGAGAACAAGTTTGAACTTGGTCAGGTGCGCCTCACAATGAATTTTCCTCAAATTGCTGAAATTCTCTTTGCTTTTTGGGTATGATCTGAGCAGGGAGAAAAGAGCTGGCATCTGCTACTGGATCAATCATACAAGAGACTCAGAGAAAGTAAAGATCAGAAGCATATAAGTGCTATCAAATAGCAGCCTTCTCGAATGTTACAATTCTGAACAGCTGAACAGCAATGGTACATTTTACATGTCATAAAACAAAAACTGAATGCTTTGTCTGAATTGTTTTTGCTTTTCACCTTGACAGTGACTACAGAAAGAGGGAAACAAGAGGTTTTTCTCTGCAATTTTTGTACTGCCAATAACTAACTGCTTATATTCAATCACCTTAAAATCTAACTCAATAATAACTATTGCATGTCAAAATGCAAACTGGAAAAGATCAGTGAACTCTTGATCCAACCTTGGCTGCTTCCTCCTCTGCTTGTCGCCATGCAGCCTGCAATGCAGCATTTAGTGGGATCAAAAGACTTGTTGCTTTCCTCAGACAATAACTCTCTGATCTGATTTCAGCAATGTGTGTCATAGTGACACATCTGAAGGAAGTCTCTTTCAATTTAGCAGCAAGGATGATCGGTAAGACATATATACCTGTTCTTGTTCAAGTTTTGAAACATGCCGTTTGAGTGTATCACCTAGGCTGATCCCTGCCCACAGATCTTCAATCTCCTTGGTCTTAAAAGATGGCCTCCGTCTTTCCCATGGATCCTGTGCCATTGCCTGCTTCTCCATCTCCAGTTTCGACAACTTCTGAACAGCTACATCAGCCAGGCCAGGCGGCATAACTTCTTTTGCAACACTTACATTATCATTGGCCTCCACATCTTCTTTATTTGCAAGATCAGTAACCGCAGCAACAGCAGCAGCAGTAGCACTCTCAGCTTTGCAACTTTCAGAAGTAGAGTTTGTCTGCCCACATAGTAGCTCTGCAGCCTTTGCAGCCTCTTTCTCTCTTTCTAGCCTTGACTTATGCTTCACAAGAATATCACTTAAGCTGCTACCTGGGGCACTATTGAAAGTGGTGTTGTTTCTCG
>Ga0116231_10005575_pt1 | contig 24706 bp, 25 predicted proteins | sample S1TSphgellanicum_2_FD_89695 | JGI IMG/M metagenome (GOLD analysis project Ga0116231, IMG submission 89695) | Host-associated microbial communities from peat moss isolated from Minnesota, USA - S1T2_Fd - Sphagnum magellanicum MG | ecosystem: Host-associated > Plants > Peat moss > Unclassified...
TAAAAAATAAGGATGTCACATGGCGCGGATGAACACGGTCACCTATCTGCTGGGCACCAAATTCCACAAAATGGCCTACACCGAATTCGGCAACCCCGCCGCCCCCGCGGTGCTCTGCGTGCACGGCCTCACCCGCAACGGCCGGGATTTCGACCCGCTGGCCGAAGCCTTGGCCGATAAATTCCACGTCATCTGCCCGGATCTGCCCGGCCGCGGCAAGTCGGACTGGCTGGGCGAGGCCGGGTTGTACCAGCCGGCCAGCTATGTCGCGGCACTCTCCCATCTGCTCGCCGTGCTGGGCAAGCCGGTCGCCTGGGTCGGCACCTCGCTCGGCGGCATTTGCGGCATGATGCTGGCCGCCGCCGGCAACACCCCGATCAGCCGCATGGTGCTGAACGATGTCGGCCCGCATATCCCCGCCGCCGCACTCAAACGCATTCGCGACTATATGGTCGCCGCACCAGATCGCTTTATCTCCGTCGCGGAATTGGAGGCGCATCTGCGCGACATCCACGCGCCCTTCGGGGACCTGACGGACGCGCAATGGGCGCATCTGGCCCGCTACGCCGCCCGCCCGGTGCTGGACCAGACCGGCAAAGGCGGGTTTGCCATGCATTACGACCCCAAAATCGTCGAGCCGCTGAAGGCAACAATCCCCATCGATGTCGATATGTGGCCGCTCTGGTCGATGGTCCGCATGCCATTGCTGGTGATCCGCGGTGCGCAGAGCGATCTGCTCCTGGAAGAGACATTTCTGCGCATGGAGTCCGAAGGCGCCTACACCCATATCGTCCCCGATGCCGGCCACGCCCCGGCTTTGATGGACGAGGCGGGCATCGCCGTGGTGCGCAAATTTTTGGAGGATGAGCTTTAAGCGGTCGCTTTTTTAAAAAAAGCTCCGCAAAAAATTTTAATTCCTCTGGGCTATTGCGGTCCGACCAGCACCGCCCCAGCGGAATCAAAAGTCTTTTGCGGAGCTTTTCTTCAGAAAAGCGACCGCTTGCTTTCTTTGTCCGCCGCATAACCATCAGGTTACGTTTTCGTGGCACTGGCTTTCTACAATTGATCTCTCCGCGGTAAACTCTAGTTTACCTTGATGATTTCACGGCTGCTCCGGCGCGCGCATGTTCCGCTGTTGAAACGGGCTTTGGTCGCGGCCGGTGTTGCAACCGCGACGCAGCGTGTGAGTCTGGTGGCGGCCGGCTGCGCGTTTTACGCGACTTTGGCGCTGTTTCCCGGCATCACCATGCTGATTTCGCTGTACGGGCTGGTGTATAATCCGGACACGGTGCAGCCGCAGTTGCAGTATCTCGCGAATTTTCTCCCGCCCTCGGCCTATTTGCTGATCTATGACCGGATACAGACGCTGGTGACGGCACCGGCGCGCGGGCTGGGTTTTGGCTTTGTGCTGAGCCTGCTGATCGCGTTCTGGTCGGCCTCGACCGGGACGAAATCGATCCTGAACGCGCTGACGATGGCCTATCACGAGTCCGAGACTCGCGGGATGATCCGTTTTCAGTTGATCGGGTTGGGGATGACTTTGGTTGCGGTTTTGGGCACGGCGCTGGCGATCAGCGTGTTGGTGGCGATTCCGCTGTTGCTGGCGCTGGTCGGGCTTTCCGCCGACGCGAAATTTCTGGTCGGGCTGCTCAGCTCGCTGTTGCTGCTCGCGTTTGTGGTGGTGGCGTTGTGGCTGCTCTACCGTTTCGGCCCGGCCGGCCGGAACCGGATATTTTTCGCCCCCGGCGCGGGGTTCGCCACCGTGCTATGGCTGCTGGGTTCCTGGGCGTTTGGCGCCTATGTCGGGCATTTTGCGGCCTATAGCATGACCTATGGGCCGCTCTCGACGCTGATCGGGCTGATGATGTGGTTCTATCTCGCGGCCTATGCGGTGCTGTTCGGCGCCGAGGTGAACGCGGCGCTGGATGAGGAGTGGAAGCGGCACGGCCATGACGCGGCCAGCGCAGCGAAAGAAAGCACGGCTTTTTTTGAAAAAAACGCCGCAAAATAATTGTCCGGAAAATTTGTTCGGTAAGCTGGCATGAAGCCGGATTGCCGCAGGCAAAAGCCGCATCCCGCGCGCGAAACTATAATTTTCAAATAATCGCGCTGATTTGAAAGAAAAGATCAAACACCCCCGGTAACAATTCGAGAGCTTTGCCCGAATGTCATCCGGCTCTAGTGGTTGCCGCGCCGCACAATTTGGATATAGTCGGCTCACCCGGGCGGCGCGCGCCACGCAGCCTTCCGGGCAACTTGGTTTTTTTAGGATTGCTTAACGTAAACATCGCCCAAAAGGGCGACAAAAATAAGGACAACTCTCGTGGCCAACGAAAAATCGCAAAACGTGCAGGACGTTTTCCTGAATCACGTGCGCAAAAGCAAAACGCCCGTTACCGTGTTTCTGGTCAATGGCGTGAAATTGCAGGGCGTGATCACCTGGTTCGATAATTTCTCGGTGCTGTTGCGGCGCGATGGGCATACCCAGCTCGTCTATAAGCACGCCATCAGCACCGTTATGCCCGGCGCGCCGATCATGCTGTTCGACGCGACCAAGGCCGAGGGCGCCGCACCGGTGGAGACCACCGGCACGTTGAAATTGCAGCGCGCCGAGCCGCAATACGACCCGGACCTGGAAGGCTGACGGCGCCTAGGCGCCGGTAAATGAAGGACACGGCGCCGCCGCCCAACCGGGCGGCCATATTGCTGCCATGGGATAAGTCTTTGGCCAGGCTGAGTGCGGCCTCGCGCTCGGCCGAGGCGCGTTTGGCCGAGGCCGTGGGCCTCGCAGCCTCCATCGGGCTCGTGGTGGTGCACCAGGAGGTGTTTCAGCTCCGCCACCTCACCCCGGCGACCTTGCTGGGCAAGGGCCAGATGGAACGCGCGGCGGCGGCCATCGCGGCGGCGGAAATCGGCGTGGTGGTGGTGGATGCGACGCTCACCCCGGTGCAGCAGCGCAATCTGGAGACTGCCTGGAAAGCCAAGGTGATCGACCGCACCGGCCTGATCCTGGATATTTTCGGCGCCCGCGCCCGCACCCGCGAGGGCAGTTTGCAGGTCGAGCTCGCGCATCTGGAATATCAGCGCTCGCGCCTGGTGCGGTCCTGGACCCATCTGGAGCGCCAGCGCGGCGGCTTCGGTTTTTTGGGCGGCCCGGGTGAAACGCAGATCGAGGCGGACCGCCGCCTGATCGGCGATCGCATCACCAGGCTGCGGCTGGAGCTGGACGATGTGCGCCGCACGCGCGGCCTGCACCGCGGCGCCCGCAAGCGTGTGCCCTACCCGGTGGTGGCGCTGGTCGGCTACACCAATGCCGGCAAATCCACTTTGTTCAACGCGCTCACGGGGGCCGCGGTGATGGCGGAAGACCAGCTCTTCGCGACGCTGGACCCGACCATGCGCGGCATCACCTTGCCGTCCGGCCGGCAGATCATTTTATCCGACACGGTGGGCTTCATCTCCGAGCTGCCGACCGAGCTGGTCGCCGCCTTCCGCGCCACGCTGGAAGAGGTGGCGGAGGCGGATTTGCTGCTGCATGTGCGCGACGTCGCGCACCCGGACACGCAAGCCCAGGCCGCCGATGTGCGCGCCGTGCTGAACCGCATGGCGAAGGACGGCACGCTCGATGAACGCTGGCAGGACCGTACGCTAGAGGTGCTGAACAAGGCGGACCTGCTGGGCGGGGTCGCCGACGTGGTGCAGGGCGAGGCGGTGGCGATCTCGGCGCTCACCGGCGAGGGCCTCCCCCGGCTGCTGGCGGTGATCGACGCGCGGCTCGCCGCGCAATTATCGCTGCTGGAGATCGACGTCCCGGTATCGGACGGCGCGCGCCTGGCCTGGCTGTACCGCCATGGCGAGGTTGTCAGCCGGCACGACGACGAGACCCATGTGCACCTTGCGATCCGCATGAGCGAGGCGGACCGCGCGCGGCTCGCCCAGCTATGACGGAGCCTGAAATCGCCGCGGTGATCACGCTGCTGCGCGATGTCGCGGCGGCGGAAATCCTGCCGCGCTTCAAACATCTGCGCGCCGGCGATGTGCGCACCAAAGCCGGCCCGCTGGACCCGGTGACGGTGGCCGACGAGGCGGCGGAGCGCGCGCTCACCGCCGGGTTGAATGCGCTGTTCCCGGGTGATGACGTGCTGGGCGAGGAGGCGGTCTCCGCCGATGTTTCGCGCCTGGAGCGCCTGCAATCCCCCGGCCGGGTCTGGATCATCGACCCGATCGACGGGACCGCGAATTTTGCCGCCGAGCTGCCGCTGTTCGGCGTGATGGCGGCCTTGGTGGAGGAAGACCGCATTCTGGCCGGCTTCATCTACGACCCGTTCGGCGATGACTGCGCCGTGGCGCTGGCGGGGCAGGGGGCCTGGCTGATCGCGCGGGATTTCTCCCGCCGCCGCCTGCACGTCGCGGCCCCGGTGCCGGTCAAGCAAATGGTCGGCTCAATGTCCTGGCGGTTCATGCCGGAGCCGATGCGCAGCCATGTGCTGCACCGGCTGGACCGCCTGGCCGCGGTGACCGATTACCGCTGCGCCGCGCACCAATACCGCATGCTGGCGGCCGGGCATTGCCACGTACAGCTATTCCGCAAGCTGCTGCCCTGGGACCACGCGGCCGGATTCCTGCTGCACCAGGAGGCCGGCGGATATGGGCGGCGCTTCGACGGCTCGGCCTATGCACCCTCGGATGTAGGTGGCGGGCTGCTGCTGGCGCCGGACCAAGCGAGTTGGGAGGCTTTGAACGAAGCTTTGTTGAAGTAAGCGGTCGCTTTGACTTAAAGAAAAGCTCCGCAAAAGACTTTTATTTACGCCAGGGCGGTGCTGGTGACGCCGCTATAGCCCAGAGGATTCAAAAGTTTTTTGCTTCTTTTTTTCAAAAAAGAAGCGCTTACCTTCCGCTAACAGGAGGCAGCATGTTTGAGACAAAGCGGTTGCGCTTGCGCGCGTTTGAGGAGCGGGACGGTGCAGTGTTCTGCGGCTGGTGGAACGACCCTGAACTCGCCCGCTGGCAGACCACAGGGCCGGTGGTGCCGACGACATTGGCTCAGCGCCTGGAGCAGCTCAAATTCTGGATGAAGGACTCGCTATTCTATGGCTGCATCGAGCGGCTGGAAGATGGCGCGCTGGTGGGCATGGTCAATCTATGGGGCGGCGACGCGAAGAACCGGGACTTTAAGCTCGCGGCGATTTTTGGCCGTGACCATTGGGGCCAGGGCTATGGGCAGGAGAGTTTGCAGTTTTTGGTGAACTACGCGTTTGCGCATTTGGGTGTGCGCCGTATCTCGCTGCAGGTGGCGGCGGAGAATAAACGGGCAATACGCTGCTACGAGAAAGTGGGGTTCGTGGCCGAGGGCCGGCTGCGCGCAGCAACCTTCCACGATGGCGCCTGGGAGGATGAGCTATTGATGGGCATGTTAGTGGAAGATTTACGTTGAGCCGCCCGGCTATTTCGGCACTAACACGGGCGCCAGTTTCGGTGTGGTTATTGGTGTGGCGCAAATACCGGCGTTGATCGGTTTGCCGTAAACATCGATCACCGCACCCGGCAGGAACAGGCTGGAGGCTGGCGTGCCGAAGGCTTGCAGTGCCGCGCCGCGTTGCAGGAGGCGGTCATCTGGCGCGGTTATCACAAAAAACCCCGCTTTGCGGCTGGGGTTATGGAACCAGTTGGATTTGGCGAGCCATTGCATCGGCACGATCGCGCCTGAGGGATCCTGCATGATCGCGCGCGCGGTGATTGTCTGGTCGCTGGCGATCACCACCGAGGAGGCGAGCCAATAGCCGGCAAAGCCATTGTTCAGCCCGGCGTCTTCCAGGCATTTTGTCACCTGCGCCACCGGCGGCTCGTAGATTGCTTTCGGCGTGCGGTGCAGTTCCTGCAACTCGGTGCCAAGATTCACCAGCGCCAGCACGGCGAGATAGGCGGTCAGGGCGCGTGAGCCGGGCAGATGCGTGCAGAACAGCAGGATCGCGGCGATCGCGGCGGGGAGCAAAAACCGTTCGGTATCCAGCGCGTTGATCGTGCTGCTGAGCAGCATGGCGGCGAGGTTGATGAGGATGATCGACACGAGCGCCGTCTCGGGGAAGGGCCGGGAGGCGGCTGGTTTCGGAAAATTTTTGAACGATCTGAGGCAGGACGCCACCACCGGAGAAACCGCCCACAGCACCGCGGCCAGGAACGGGATGCGCAAAATCTGGGTCAGCCGCTGCTGCGCGGTCAGGCCAAAAATATCGCAATTGAAGATCTGCAACGTGCCGCGCAGCAGAATGCCGGCGGAGTCCGGCAGGCGCGAAAAATCGACAAAAGTTGAATCCGCGGCGAATGACTGAAACCCGCCGGTTTTGCTGTTGAGGACCACGGCAAAATGCCCGGCGGCGATGGCGCAGAGGCTCGCAAAACCAAGCAGCGCCATGTTGCGCCATGTGGCGGCCTCGCAGAGCCATACCGCGCCCAGAATCGGTGCGAACCCCAGCACGACGATCAGCGGGTCGGACGCCACGGCATCCGCGCCGATCAGGCCATAGGCGAGGAGCGCCAATTTGCGGGGGGATGGCGCCGCCAGTATGTCCGCCGCCAGCAGAATTTCGGCCAAGATGCAGGCGATGGTCAGCACATGGCAGGGTGACGCGGCGTAGAAAAACGCGATATTTTTTCCCGCAACCGGCAGGAAGATGAAGGCGGCGAGCGGCAGCAGCGCGTAGCGGGCGCCTGGCCGCGCTGTCCGCGCCACAAACGCGCTTGCCGCGGCAAGCAGCACCAGCAAATTAATCGCGGGCACCAGGCGTAATGTTTCCACCGCGTTATGCGTGACCGACCAAACCAAAGCGGTCAGCGGTAGTTCCAGCCCCCAAAAATTATCCGGCGGCAGGGTCCAGCCGCTCAGCCGCCAATTGCCATGGCAAAAATCCATGGCGGCGAGCAGAACATTGCACTGGTCGGCGGTCAGCGGGTAGGCGGCAAAAATCTTGGCGTAGAGCGCCAGCAACCCGCATGACGCCAACGCCGCCGTTAGCGCATAGGCGGCGGCGCGCCACAAATTGCGCAATGGCGCGGCTGATTCGTGCAAATCCGGTACCCAACTCCGTCGGCTAAAATCGTGCCGCGCCAACATACATGATTGCAAGGATCATATAAGAGCCGGGCTCCGGCAGCCTATTTCGCCGCGTCCAGCGCCTGGCCGAGATCCTCCAAAATATCCTCGATATGCTCAATCCCGATCGAGAGCCGCACATAGCCAGGCGACACGCCGCTCGCGAGCTGGTCCTCGCCCGAGAGCTGGCTATGCGTGGTGCTGGCCGGGTGGATGGCGAGGCTGCGGGAATCCCCGATATTCGCCACGTGATAAAACAGTTTGAGCGCGGAGATGAATTTGGCGCCGGCCGCAGCGCCGCCGGGCAGTTCAAAGCCCACCAGCCCGCCGCGGCCGCGCGGCAGATATTTTGCGACCCGCTCAGCCTCGGCGCCTTCCGCCACACTTGGGTGGATGACTTTCGACACATCCTGCCGCCCCAGCAGAAATGTCACCACCGCCTCGGCATTCTCGCAATGCCGGGTGATGCGCAGCGGCAGCGTCTCCAGCCCCTGGATGATCTGAAAGCCGTTGAACGGGGCGAGCGGCGCGCCGAGGTCGCGCAGCAGCACCACCCGCGCGCGGATGATATACGCAATGGGCCCGAGCGGCTTCACCGCCTCGCTCCACACCGCGCCGTGGTAGCTCGCATCCGGCGTGTTCAGCAGCGGCTGGCGCGCCGGTACGGCCTGCCAGTCGAAATTCCCGCCATCGATGATCGCACCGCCGATGCTGGTGCCGTGCCCGCCGATATATTTGGTGGTGGAATACACCACGATCGCCGCGCCATGTTCGAACGGCCGCGCCAGCAGCGGGGCGGCGGTATTGTCCACAATCAACGGAATGCCGAGCGGCCGGCCAATTGCGGCGACCTCGGCGATCGGGAATACCCGCAATTTCGGGTTCGGCAGCGTCTCCGCGTAATAGGCGCGGGTTTTCTCATCGGTCGCGCGGGCAAAGGCCTGCGGGTCGGCCGGGTCGACAAACCGAACCTCAACCCCCTGGTCCCGCAGCGTATTGGCGAACAGATTCCAGGTGCCGCCGTACAGATCGGTCGAGGAGACGATGTTATCCCCGGCGCGCGCCAAATTCTGGACGGCATAGGCCGATGCCGCCTGGCCGGAGGCCACGGCGAGTGCCGCCACACCGCCCTCCAGCGCCGCCAGCCGCGCCTCCAGCACCGCGTTGGTCGGGTTCATGATGCGGGTATAAATATTCCCGAACTCTTTCAGCGCGAACAGATTGGCCGCGTGCTCCGGGCTGTTGAACTGGTAGGAGGTGGTTTGATAAATCGGCACCGCCACCGCGCCGGTGGCGGGGTCCGCCCGCCAGCCGGCGTGCAGGGCTAGGGTCTCGGGATGCTTGGACATGGCGCGCTCCTTTTTTGGTTGGAGCGGTTATTTCACGGATGAGAAAACTCCACAAGATAGGTAGAGAAAGCGGCCGCTTTTTTGAAAAAAAGCGGCGCAAAAAACTTTTGATTCCACTGGGCTATAGCCGCCCCGCCACCTCAGCCCCAGAGGAAATAAAAGTCTTTTGCGGCGCTTTTCTTCAAGACAAAGCGACCGCTTGCCTACGCCACAACCTCAATCTTCCCGCTCTCCACATCAAACCGCATCCCGCCCAGCGTGAGCGTGCCCGCTTCAACGCGCGAGGCGATCCAGGGGAAGGTCATCAGATTGCGCAGCGAGACGCGGATGGATTCCATCTCGCACCGGTCGCACAGCGCATCGAAGCCGAGCGAGGCCGCGTCCGGCGTGTTGCATACCAATTGGCGGGCGGGGTGGGCGATGGCCATCCAGGATTCGATAAAATCGCCATGGCTGCCGGCCGGGCCGCTGACGAGCGCGCGGATGCCGCCGCACTGGCTATGGCCGAGCACCAAGATGCTGCGCACGTTAAGCGCGGTAACGGCGAATTCCAAGGCCGCCGAGGTGCCGTGGTTGCCGGTATCCGGCGCGTAGGGCGGCACCAGATTGCCGACATTGCGGACCACGAAAATCTCGCCCGGCGCGCAGTCGAAAATCATCTCCGGTGCCACGCGCGAGTCAGCGCAGGCGATCACCATGGCCGGCGGCGCCTGGCCGTCGCGCGCCAAAGCGGAGAAGCGTTTGGCGTGCCGGCGCCAATAGCCCTTGCGAAAGCGGGCATGGCCCTGAAGCAGGGCGTTCAAAGCTTGGCAGCCTTGGCCTGGCTCCATAGCGCGTCCATCTCCGCGAGGCTGGACTGCGCAGGCGTGCGGCCCTCTGCGGCCAAAGCCGCCTCGATAAAGCCGAAACGCCGGGTGAATTTTGCGTTGGCACCTGCCAGACACGCCTCCGCGTTCTGGCCCAGTTTGCGGGCGAGGTTGGCGAGCACGAAGAGCATATCGCCCAGCTCATCGGCCAGGCGCGCCGGGTCGGCGTTCGGGAGTTCGGCGCGCAGCTCGGCGGTTTCCTCAGCCAGCTTGTCCAGCACGGCGTTGGCATCCGGCCAGTCGAATTTGACCCGCGCCGCCCGCGCGGTGAGTTTTTGCGCGCGCGCCAGAGCGGGCAAAGTGGCGGCAATGCCATCCAGCACGCCGGCATTGGCGCCGCGCTCGGCGGCTTTTTGCGCCTCCCAGGCGCTGGTCTGCGCCGCCGCGTCGCGCGCCGCTTCATCCCCGAACACATGCGGGTGCCGGCGCACCATCTTGGCGGTGATGCCGGCCGCCACGTCGTCGAAATTGAACCAGCCGCGCTCTTCCGCCAGCCGCGCGTGGTACACCACCTGGAACAGCAGGTCGCCCAGCTCGTCCTGCAACTGCGCCGGATCGCCGGCGGCGATGGCGGATTGCACCTCATAGGCTTCCTCGATCGTATAAGGCGCAATGCTCGCAAAATCCTGCTCTTTGTCCCACGGGCATCCGGTCTCGGGGTGGCGCAAAGCGGCCATGACGTTGATCAGTTGGTTAACCGGTGGTTCACTGGACATGCGAGACATGTAAATTCAGGAGCCGCAAATGGCCAGCGCCTATGATTTCAGCTTCGAGACCCTGCAGGGCAAGCCCTACCCGCTCAAAGACCTGGAGGGCCGGCCGCTGGTGGTGGTGAACACCGCCAGCAAATGCGGCTTCACCCCGCAATATAAGGGGCTGGAAGCTTTGTGGCAGGCCTATAAAGCCAAGGGCCTGGTGGTGATCGGCGTGCCCTGCAACGATTTCGGCGCGCAGGAGCCCGGCAGCCATGACGAGATCGCGCAGTTCTGCGAGCTGAATTACGGCGTGGATTTTCCCATCATGGGCAAGGTGCATGTTAAGGGCGCTGCGGCGCACCCGTTCTTCACCTGGGCGGCGAAGCAAGGCGGGTTCCTCGCCGCGCCAAAATGGAATTTCTTCAAATACCTGGTCGGCAAGGACGGTAAATTGGCCGAATGGTTCTCCAGCGTCACCGCGCCGGATTCGGCCAAATTCAAGGCGGCAATAGAGAAAATGCTGTAAGGATCACCCGCCGCGCCTCCGGCCAGAGATCATAGGCATCGAACTCCGCCGGACTTGCCCAGGCAACCGCCGAGACGTCATCTCCCGCCAGCGCCGCCCCGTCCGTGTAGCGCGCGCAGAAATCCAGGATCGTATAGTGGTACTCAATCGCCCCGGACGCATCCCGGTGGATGGAATCCACATATCCCGCGAGCGTCAGCTTCCCGCACGCAAGCCCCGTCTCCTCCAGCAATTCCCGGCGCGCCGCGGCCTCCGCCGTCTCGCCCAGCTCCTGCGCGCCGCCGGGGAGCGACCACGCTCCCGCCGCCGGCGGCTTGGCGCGCCGGACCAGCAACACCTCCGGCCCGCGTAGCAGAATGATGCCAATGCCCACACGCGGGGCGGCCGGGTAGCGCCTCATGGGGGGAGCAAGTACGCGCTTTTTTGAAAAAAAGCGCGGCAAAAAACTTTTTTATCCGCTGGGCCCGTGCCGGTTCGACCGCAACGGCCCCCTGAAGTTAAAAGTTTTTTGCGGAGCTTTTTTTCAAAAAAGCGACCGCTTGCTTCACCCCGCCCGCACCGTCTCAATCGCGTCCCGCTGGTCGAACAAATTCAGCAAAACCCGAATGGCCTGGCCCCGAGGGCTCTCGAGTTTTGGGTCGCGCTGCAGCAGCAAAACCGCGTCCTGCCGCGCCATCGGCAGCAAATCCTCGTGTTTTTCCGCATCCGCCAGCAAATAGCCCGGCAAGCCGGATTGCCTGGTTCCAAGATAATCCCCGCCGCCCCGCAGCCGGAAATCCTCATCGGCGATGCGGAATCCGTCATCGGTATCGCGCAGCAGGCTCAAGCGCTTGCGCGCGGTGGCGCCCAGCTTGTTGTCGTGTAGCAGCAGGCAAAAACTCGGTGCGTCCCCGCGGCCGACGCGCCCGCGCAGCTGGTGCAGCTGCGCCAGGCCGAAGCGCTCGGCATGCTCGATGACCATGACATTCGCGGCGCGCACATCCACGCCGACCTCGACGATCGTGGTCGCGACCAGAATTTTTATCCGCCCGGCGGCGAAATCCGCCAGTGCCTGGTCGCGCGTCTCCGCGTCCTGCTGGCCATGCGCCAGCGCCACCGCCGGGCCGAAGCGCTGGCGCAGCAGGCCAAAGCGCAGCTCGGCGGCGGTGATGTCCAGCAGCTCGGACTCGTTCACCAGCGGGCAGACCCAATATACCCGCCCGCCGGCCGCAATCGCCCGGCCGATCGCGTCCAGCACCTTCTCCAGCTCGCTTAGCCTGTGCATCGTGGTGGTGATGCGCGGCCGCCCCGCCGGTTTGCCGGTAATGCGGCTCACATCCATCTCACCCCAATGGGTCAGCAGCAGGCTGCGCGGAATCGGTGTCGCCGTCATCACCAGCAAATCCGTGGCGCTGCCCTTGGCGCTCAGCGCCAGGCGCTCCGCCACGCCGAAGCGGTGCTGCTCATCGATCACCGCCAGCCCGAGATCCTTGAAGTCCACGTGTTTTTGAAAAATCGCATGCGTGCCGATGAGAATCGGCAGGCTGCCAGCCGCCAGCGCGGCCAAAACCTTGCGCCGCGCCGCACCCTTCACAGTGCCGGTGAGCAGCGCCACCGGCACCGGGGAGAGCCGCTCAAATGTCGCGAGATGCTGCTTCGCCAAAATCTCGGTCGGCGCCAGAATCGCCGCCTGCGCGCCGGCCTCGACCGCCCGCAGCATGGCGAGCAGCGCCACCAATGTCTTGCCGCTGCCCACATCGCCCTGCAGCAGCCGCAGCATCTGGTGCGGGGCCGCCAAATCCGCGTCGATCTCGGTGAGCGCCTGCAACTGCCCGGCGGTCGGCGGCAGGCCAAAGCGGCGCAGTGCCTCCGCCCGCAAACGCCCATCCCCCAGCAGCATGCGCCCGGCCCGCCGGCGCCGCCTGGCACGCACCACCGCGAAACTGATCTGGCGCGCCAGCAGCTCGTCATACGCCAAACGCTGAAACGGCTCGTCACCCGGGATCTCCGCCGGCGCGTGCAAAGCCCGCAGCGCCGCGCCAAACCCCGGCCAGCCACGCTTGGCCAGAATGCTGGGATCATGCCATTCCGGCAGCGCCGGCAGCCGCGCCAAGGCGCCCAAGGCCGCCACCCGCATCACCCGTGGCACCACCCCGGCGGTGAGCGGCCAAACCGGCTCAATCCAGGGGAATTCACCCTCCCGCAACTGGTTCGCCACATAATCCGGGTGCGGCATCACCAGCCGATCCGCAAACAACTCCAGCTTGCCGGACACAATCAGCCGCGCCCCCACCGGAAACTGCACCAGCCGCGCCGCATGGAACAGCACAATCTCGGCAAACCCCGTCCCGTCGCCGATCACCACACGGTGCGGCTGCGTCTTCTTCACCGGCGGCTCATGCCGGATCACCTCGACCCGCAGCGTCGCAATGCCACCGGGCTTGGCGTCGCGTATCGCAGGTGTCGGCCGCCGGTCCAGAAAATCCACCGGCAGATGAAACAGCACGTCCCGCACGCTGGGCCCGCCCACCAGCCGGCCCACCAGAGCCGACAAGCGCGGCCCCAAGCCCGGCAGGGTTGCAAGCGGCGCGCGCAACGGCTCCAAAATCTCAACACTCACGCTGCTGACTCTTGGCCAAACCCGCCCTATACCGCAACCCAGTATGACAACAGACGACAACGCGGCCCCCGAACCGTTGGACAACCGCCGCCGCCGGTTGATTTTCCGCGCCCAACACCGCGGCACCTACGAAAACGACCTGCTGATCGGCGACTTCGTGAAAGCCCGAATCGCCGGCATGACCGACTCCGAGCTCGACGAAATCGAAGCCGTGATGGAATTCCCGGACGCCGAACTCGCCGACTGGCTAACGGGCCGCAAACCCATCCCACCGCACGCCGATACCCCCATGCTGCAACGCATCCGCGCCGCGGCATTGACGCGATGATGGGGGTGGTTTCTGGCGAAGTAAGGCCAGGGGCTCTGCCCCTGGACCCCGCTGGGGCCGTAAGGCCCCAGACCCCTAAAAGGTTTGGGCGAGGAGGGCGCTCGCGGCATGGGATTTGGAGAGGCTGGGGCGAGCGCCCTCCTTGCCCAAACCTTATTCATTGGGGTTTGGGGCCTCTCGGCCCCAATGGGGGTCCAGGGGGCAAAGCCCCCTGGCCTTCCTTCTCCCAGGACCACCGCCCATGATCGCCGTCTATGGCGTGCCGGAGGGTGTGGACGCGCTGGCGTTGGTGCGCCGGCTGGGGGAGCATGGCGGCCCGGTGTTGCATGTGGCGCGGGATGATGCGCGGCTGGCGGGGCTGGCGGAGGCCATTGGGTTTTTCGGGCCTGAGGTTGAGGTGATTGCGTTCCCGAGCTGGGATTGTTTGCCGTATGACCGGGTATCGCCGAACGGGGCGATTATTGCGGAGCGGATTGCGGCGTTGAGCCGGCTGGCGGCAGACCCCCTGGCCAAGCGGATTGTGCTGACGACGGTGAACGCGGTGTTGCAGAAGGTGGTGCCGCGCGCGGCTTTGGCGGGTGCGGGGTTGCGGCTGAAGGTTGGGGATGTGTTCGCTCCGGCGGATTTAGCGGCGTTTTTGGATTCCGACGGCTATAACCGCACCGGCACGGTGATGGAGCCGGGCGAGTACGCGTTGCGCGGCGGGATTATCGACGTGTTTCCGGCTGGCGAGGCGGCACCTGTGCGGCTGGATTTGTTCGGCGACAGCATTGAGAGCATCAGGCGGTTCGACCCGGAGACGCAGCGCAGCGGCGAGGCGGTGGGCGTGCTGGATTTTCACCCGGCGTCCGAGGTGGCGTTTGATGCCACCTCGGTCGCGCGGTTCCGCGGCGCGTGGCGGGAGTTGTTCGGGCCGAATGCGGTGGATGACCCGCTCTATCAATCGGTGAGTGCGGGGCACCGGCATCCGGGTGTGGAGCATTACGCGCCGTTGTTTTCGGACGGGATGGAGACGATTTTCGACTATGTGCCCAGCGCCTCGGTGAGTTTGGACCATCAGGTTGAGGCGGCGGTGGCGGCACGGCTGGAGTTGATTTCGGACCATTATGCCGAGCGGCGCGGCCCGGCGCGGGCGGGTGAGCAACCCTACCGGCCGATTCCGCCCGCCATGCTGTATCTGGACCAGGCGGCGTTGGATGAGCGGCTGGCGGCGGGGCCGTGCTTTGCGTTCTCGCCGTTTGGCCGGCCGGATGGCGCGCAGGGCGTGGATTTTGGCGGCCGGCCGGGGGTGATTCTGGCGGGCCAGCCGATCGCGGCGTTTGACGGGTTTGGCGAGCTGCGCGCCAAATGGGCGGCGAGCGGCCGGGTGGTGGTGCTGGCGGCCTGGAGTGCCGGCTCGCGCGAGCGCCTGACGCTGATGCTGCGCGAGCACGGGATCACCCAGATACGCCCGGTGAGCCATGCCGATGAGGCGCGGGCCTTGCCCAGTGGCACGGTGGCGCTGGCGGTGCTGGGGATTGAGCGCGGCTTTGTGACCGACCGCATGGCGCTGGTGGCCGAGCAGGATTTGCTCGGCCAGCGCATTGCCCGGCCGCCGAAGCGCCGCAAGCGCGCCGACCAGTTCATCGCGGACGCGACCGAGATTGCGGCCGGCGACCTTGTGGTGCACCAGGACCACGGCATCGGCCGGTATGAGGGGTTGGAGACCGTCACCGTCAACGCCGCCGCGCATGACTGCCTGCGTATCCTGTATGATGGCGGCGTGCTGTTTTTGCCGGTGGAGAATATCGATCTGCTGTCGCGCTTCGGGCAGGAGACCGACGGGGTTTCGCTGGACAAGCTCGGCGGCGCCTCCTGGCAGGCGCGCAAGGCCAAGGCCAAAAACCGCATCCAGGACATGGCGGCCGGGCTGATCCGCATCGCGGCGGAGCGGCAGATGCAGGAGGCGCCGTTGCTGGCGCCCGATGACGGCGCGTTTGCCGAGTTCTGCGCCCGGTTCCCGTATACCGAGACCGAGGACCAGGCCAAGGCGATTGCCGACGTGCTGGAGGATTTTGCCGCCGGCAAGCCGATGGACCGGCTGATCTGCGGCGATGTCGGCTTCGGCAAGACCGAGGTGGCGCTGCGCGCCGCGTTCGTGGCCGCGATGGCGGGTTCGCAGGTCGCGGTGGTGGTGCCCACCACCTTGCTGGCGCGCCAGCATTTCCGCGCGTTTTCGGCGCGGTTTGAGGGGCTGCCGGTAAAAATCGCCCAGCTCTCGCGCATGGTCACCGCGAAGGACGCCGCGGCGGTGCGCGCCGGGCTGGCCGACGGCTCGATCTCCATCGTCATCGGCACGCATGCGGTGATGGCGAAATCCGTCACCTTCGCCGATCTCGGGCTGTTGATTGTGGATGAGGAGCAGCATTTCGGCGTGGCGCATAAGGAGCGGCTGAAGCAGTTGAAGGCGGATGTGCATGTGCTCACCCTCACCGCCACGCCGATCCCCCGCACGCTGCAACTGGCACTGACCGGCGTGCGCGATCTCTCGTTGATCACCACGCCGCCTGTCGACCGGCTCGCCGTGCGAACCTTCATTATGCCGTTTGACAGCTTGATTATCCGCGAGGCGATTGCGCGGGAAAAATTCCGCGGCGGGCAGATTTTCTGCGTGGTTCCGCGCATCGAGGATCTGGACCCGATGGCCGCGCGTTTGCGCGAGATCGTGCCGGATATCCGTACCGTGATGGCGCATGGCCGGCTGGCGCCGACCGAGCTTGAGCGGGTGATGACCGAGTTTGGCGAGGGTAAATACGACATCCTGCTCGCCACCAACATCGTGGAGAGCGGGCTTGATATGCCGGCGGTCAACACGCTGATCATCTACCGGGCGGATATGTTCGGCCTGGCCGGGCTGTACCAGCTGCGCGGTCGCGTCGGCCGCGGCAAGCAGCGCGGCTATGCCTATCTCACCTGGCCGGCGCAGCACCGGCTCTCCGCCGCCGCGGAAAAACGGCTTGAGGTGATGCAGACGCTGGATACGCTGGGCGCGGGTTTCACGCTGGCCAGCCACGACCTTGATCTGCGCGGTGCCGGCAATTTGCTGGGGGATGAGCAATCCGGCCATATCCGCGAGGTCGGCATCGAGCTGTACCAGCAAATGCTGGAAGACGCGGTGAACGCCATCCGCGCCGAAGGCTCCAAGAAAAAACCCGTGGAGCGGGACTGGACGCCGAACATCAATCTCGGCCTGCCGGTGCTGATCCCGGAGACCTATGTCTCGGACCTGCCGGTCCGCCTCGGCCTGTACCGGCGCATCGGCGCGCTGACCTCGGACGCCGAGAGCGAGGCGCTGGCCGCCGAGCTGGTGGACCGCTTCGGCAAACTGCCCGTGGAGGTCGAAAACCTGCTGGAAACCGTGGCGCTCAAACGCGCCTGCCGCGAGGCCGGGGTGGAAAAACTCGATGCCGGGCCGAAGGGCATGGTGATCTCCTTCCGCAAAAACGATTTTTCCAACCCGGGCGGGCTGATCGCCTGGATCGGCACACGCGGCGGCACGGTGAAAGTCCGCCCGGACCAGAAACTGGTGGTGGTGCGGGATATGGAGGTGACCGCCCGCGTCGGCATCGCAAGGGATGTGCTGGCGAATTTGCAGCGCCTGGCGAATTTGCAGGACGCGGCTTAATACCAACCGGGTCAAGCCCGGTTGGTATCGCGCGTGGGGCTGGTGGGGCGGCCACGCGCCAAAAAAACAAGCTTATACCAACGGTCATGCTTTATGACCGTTGGTATAAGAGGCCGCTTTTTTGAAAAAAAGCGGCGCAAAAAACTTTTGATGCTTTGATCCGTGGGCGGTTTTAACTTAATCCCCTGCCCAACGAGGGCTTAGAGCCTGATCGTTTGAGGTTGCCACGCAACGCGCGGCGACCGAAAACGTGAATCAGTCTCGTATCAAAGAATGAGAGCGCGTTCAGAGCGGCGCGTATGCGTCGATCTGAACCTATCGCGCTCTAAGCCGCGGCTTATTCAGCCTTGTAATATTGGATAATTTATGCCGTGGATAATGACAATTATTAGATATGGTGTCTTGCATCTGGTGAGCGGGTTTAAATGACTGAGAAAAAGCGAATGCTCGTCTATGGGAACTGTCAAGCAGGTTGCATTGGGGCGTTTCTTCGCCTTACGCCTGGGTTCGTCGAACAATTTGATATTCTCAAGATACCGGATGTTCATCAGATAAAACAGCAGGATATCGCCGATCTTCACACCAAAGTGTCGCAGGCCGAGATTTTCCTGCATCAGAAGGTGTCCATAGACTATCGAGGCACTGATACGGCGACAGACCATCTCCGCACGCTGCTGCCACAAACGGCCAGGCCAATCTCCTTTCCATCACTATACTTTGGGGTATATTTTCCCAATCTTATCTATTTGCGGCATCCTAAAACAGGGCGCATCATTTCTGGCCCTGGCGGAGACTACCATGATTGGACGATCCTTGCTGGTTTTTGTGAGGGTTACTCGTTTGCCGAGGTGCGGACCAGGCTGGAAGATGAAAGCCTATATCCGGAAAATTCGATAAAGCGCGCCATGCAGGCCTGGGAGCGCGATATGCGAACGCGCGAAGCAGCCCTAGATATCAAGATCGCGGACTATATTTTGGAAAATTTTCAGTCGCGCCGCCTGTTTTACGTGTTCAATCATCCGCATAATTCGGTGATGTTCGAGGTATGTGAGCGCGCTGCCGAACTGCTGCAGGTGCCGTTTTCAAATGATAAGCTAAGGCATCTTGATCATTGGCTATCCGGCGTCGCATTCCCCATTCATCCCGCCGTTTATCGTGCTCTTAACTTGAATTTTCCTCAGGAAACTTCATTCAGCATAGGGGGAAAGCGCAATGTCAAAACCGATGATGCGATTGAAATCTTCTTTGAAAGTTATGCACTAAAACCTGAAGTGAGGCTGGCTTACGAGAATGCCAAACAAGTACAGGCTTACGCCAACGCTCGCTAGCGCCTGATCGTTTGAGGTCGCCGCGCAAGCGGCGACCGAAAACGTGAAGCAGTCTCTTATCAAAGAATGAGAGAATGAGAGCGCGTTCAGAGCGGCGCGTATGCGTCGATCTGAACCTATCGCGCATTAGGGCCGGATGACGTTAATTGGAATCGCTCTAGCTCATGCTTTGGCGCGCATTACATCCGACCAGATTGGTTCTGGTGAACCAATCTGGCCGGAAAATGCGCTAGATAATCGACTTCCAATACTCATAGGTGCAGCTCACCGGTGCCGGGCTGTTCGGGTTGGCGTTGGCTTCCACCTGGGTGGTGACGGCGCCGGTGGCGCTGGACTGGCCGACGCTGTTGATGGTGTTGTACACCGCGCCTGATTTGCTACCGGCGATGCCGGCGGCGGCGTTGCTGACCTCGTGGCTGCCCAAAGCCTGGCAGGTATTGGTGCTGCCACCGGCGATCATGGGGACAACGAAAAACAGCGCGATCAGTACGACAACGACGGTGGCAGCGGCGGCGAGTGGCTTCACGGGGTAATCCTTACGTTATGTGGGACACATAGATTTGCCCGCATCTGTCCGATTTCATCAATAATTTCGTTTATGAATAAATAGATAGCGTCCGGTTATCCGGCGCGGCTAAACCGGCCTTAAAAATCCGTGCAGCGGCCATTTTTCTCCCAATCCCCGTAGCGGGTGGGCTCAGGGCCCTTCTGGCCGCCGATTTCGGGCGGCAGTTTCACGGGCTCGGGCTTCGGGGCGGGTTTCTCTTCGGTCTTTTCCATAGACCTCATGTAGGCAAAGCCGCGCTATTGTGAAGCGGCGTTGGCCTGTGCGATGCGCTGCTCGTCCAGCTGCCGCCATGAGGCATTGGGCGGCGCGTTGGCAAGCGATTGCTTGAAGTAGGACAGCGCCTCCGGCGTGATGCCGCCGGCCTGTTCGGCCAGCGCCTCGGCCAGATAGGCCTCACCCTGGCTGGCATCGGCCGAGTTCGGGTCCTCGGACGCGAGCCGCATGCGGATCGCGGCGATGAAGCCGATCAGCTTGGCGTTGGCGTCCTGCTCCCGGATCAGCCATTGCGCGTGCGGCTCGGAGGGCACGTTCGGCGTGCTGCCGGGCAGATAGAGCGCGAACGCCATGACCGGTATGGCGATGATGGTGGCGATGAGCAGCAACTGCGCATTGCCGTCCAGGCTCGCCTCCGTCACGGTATCGGCGGCGAGCAGCCGGCGTTCCACCTCCAGCTTCGCGGCCTGGTATTCCGGCCCGCCGATCCGGCCATCGGCGAGGTCGCGCGCCAGCTCGGCGAGCTGGGCTTTATGCAGTGTGAGCGCCGCCTCGCGCCGGTTGCGGGTACGCTTGGCGCCAACAAAGGCAAAGCCGAGCGGGATCATCAGCACCAGCGCCAGCGCCAGCATATAAATAAAGATCATTTCAGCAATTCATTCAGCCTGGCGGTGTCAGCCTCGCTCAGAGGGGCAGGGGCGGGGGGCGTGCTGCGCCGGGCGAACCAAAAAATCAGCCCGCCCAGGATCAGCCCGAGGAAAGGTGTGGCGTAGAGCAAATATGTGAGCGGCATGAAAGGCGGCTTCAGCAGCACGAAAATCCCGTAGCGCTGCACCATGAAGCTGATGATGTCCTTGCTGCTGTCGCCCGCCACCACGTGCTGGCGGATGATAACGCGCAACTGCTTGGCGAGCGTGGCGGATGAGCCCTCGATGCTCTCATTCTGGCAGACCAGGCAGCGCAGCTGGTCGCCGATGTTTTCCGCGCGTGTCTCCTGCGCCTGGGTCAGCGTCACGCCGTCGCGCGTGACCGTCTGCGCCCAGGCCAAGGCCGGCAGCAACGCTAGCAGGAAGAGCCAGCGCCTCATGAATATTGCTTGATCAAGGGGTAGAGCTCATCGGCCACCACTTGCTGCGTCAGCGCCCCGGCATAGCGCCAGCGCACAATCCCGGAGGTGTCGATGAGGTAGGTCTCCGGCACGCCGTAAACGCCCCAGTTGATCGCGGTGAGCCCGGAGGCATCGGCCGCGAGGCGCGTATAGGGGTTGCCGTTTTGCGCCAAGTACCCGGCCAGGGCGCCGGCGGCGCTGTCTTCAAAATCAATGCCCCAGATTTGCAGCCCCGTGCCGGCAAGCTGGGAGAGAATCTGCGCCTCCTGCTGGCAGGGCACGCACCAGGAGGCGAACCAGTTCACCAGCATCGGCTTGGCCGGCGCCAAAAGATCGGTGTTGGAAAACCCTTGGCCGCCGCCGGCGCCGGGCAGCGAAAACGCCGGCGGCCGCTTGCCGATCAACGGCGAAGGCAGCGCATGCGGGTCGTAATCACCCTGCTGCATGCGCCGCAGAATGATATAAAACCCCTCACCCCCCGCCACCACGGCGGCAAGCGGCAGGCCGAACATCAGGCGGCGGCGGAGCGGGGACATTTGGCTTTTAAGCGAAGTAAGAAAGTTCTTTTTTGAAAAAAAGAACCAAAAAACTTTTGCTTCTTCAGAGCCGGGATTTTGCGGCGCCTCAGTCCCCGGGATAAACGTTTTTTTGGTTCTTTTTTTTCAAAAAAAGAACCGCTTGCTTCGACTTTCTTCAACACAGTCATACCTCAGGCAACCGCCCCCGCAGGTTTTTTAACACGCGACGGCGCGCCGACGCGCAAGCGCCGGTCGGAGAGTGAAATCCCGCCGCCGAGCGCCATGATCAGCCCGCCGAACCAGATTTCCGGCGCCAGCGGGTGCCGGTTCAGCCGCAGCTCCGCCCCGCCGCTGCCTGGCGGCTCATCGGCGAACACGGCGTAGATGTCCTGGAATCCGTTGGTGTTGATCGCCGCGTCGTTGGTGATGGTCTTTTGCGCCGAGAAGAAGCGGCGCGACGGGTGCAAGGTGAGAAAAATCCCATGGCTGTTCGCGATCGAGATATCCGCCACGCGCTGTGAATAGTTCGGGCCAGGCGCGTCGTGGATATCGTTCAGCGTCCAGATATAGCCGCCGAGCTCGGTGGATTGGCCAGGCTGCATCACGATCACCTTCTGGGTCGCGAGCGTCATCCCCGCGATACCGAGCACCATCACGCCAAAGCCGATATGCCCGAGTGTGGCACCGATGGCGGCGCGCGGCAGCGCCACCAGCCGGGCCAGCGAGGCGGCGGGTGAGACCCGGAACAGCCTGGTCCGGTCGGCAAGGTCGGTCAGCGCCGCGCCCACCACCCAAATGCCGCCGGCCAAACCCAAGGCCGCGATGATATGCCGGTTCGCCGCGATCACCAGAAACACGATCGCCGCCACCCCGGCCGCCAGGCCCAGCCGCCCCAAAGCCGGCGCCAGCGCCGCGCGTTTCCACGCCAGCAGCGGGCCCACCGCCATCGCGACGATCAGCGGCGCGGTCAGCGGCAGCACGGTCTGATTAAAAAACGGCGCGCCGACCGAAAGCTGAATGCCGAACAGCAAATTGGCAAAGGGCGGATAGAGCGTGCCGGTAAACACCACCGCGGCGATCGAGCAGAGAAAAATATTGTTCAGCACCAGCGCACTCTCGCGGCTGACCGGCGCGTACATACCCGTCGCCGCCAGCACCGGTGCCCGGATCGCAAATAACAGCAGCGAGCCGCCGATGGTAATTCCCAGCAGCGCCAGAATGAACAGCCCCTGGTCCGGTGCCGCGGCAAAAGAATGCACCGAATTCAAAATGCCGGACCGCACCAAAAACGTGCCGGACAGGCTGAGCGAAAACGTCGCGATCGCCAGCAGCACCGTCCACGCCTTCAGCGCCTCGCGCTTCTCCACCACAATCGCGCAATGCAGCAGCGCCGTGCCGGTCAGCCAGGGCAACAACGCCGCGTTCTCCACCGGGTCCCAGAACCAATAGCCGCCCCAGCCCAGCGTGTAATAGCTCCACCAGCTCCCCAGCGCGATGCCGGAGGTGAGGAAGCACCAGCTCACCAGCGCCCAGGGCCGCACCCAGCGGCCCCAGGCGGCGTCAATCCGCCCCTCGATCAACGCCGCAATCGCAAACGCGAACGCCACCGAGAACCCGACATAGCCGGTGTAGAGAACCGGCGGATGAAACGCCAAGCCAGGGTCCTGCAAAATCGGGTTCACCCCCGCGCCATCCAGCGGCGGCGGCCAAAGCCGGGTGAACGGGTCCGACACGCAGAGCGTGAACAGCAAAAACCCGCCGGACACCAACCCCAGCACGCCCAGCACCCGCGCCCGCAAGCCGGCCGGCAAATTGCCGCCAAACGACGCTACCGTTGCGCCGCATAGGGAGAGAATAAAACACCACAGGATCATCGACCCGTCATGGTTTCCCCAGGTACCGGAAATCCGATAAATTAACGGCACCAGGCTGGAGGAAAAATCAGCGACGTTTTCGACTGTAAAATCAGAAACCACGCCGGCGTAGATGAGGCCGAGGAAGGCAGCGCCGATGGCCAGAAAATGGCACAGGGCGAGGGCAGGGGCCGCTCGCATCGCACGCGTATCGCGCAAGCCGGGGGCAAAAATGCCGATCACGCCTTGGGCGAAGGCAAGGGCGACGGCGAGGGCTAAGGCGAAATGGCCGAGTTCCGGGATCACGAACTGGTGCTCTTCACTTGCATTGTGTTCCACGTGCTTGCCGCCGGCGGCGGGCCATATTTGGGGTTCCATTTGCCGGCGTCCTTCAAGGCCTGTTCCACGTCTTTCGGCATATAGCTGGCGCCGTGTTTCGCCAGCACTTCCTCGGCGTTGAACGTGTTATTGCTGGTCATGCTGCCGATCGCCACCACCCCTTGTCCCTCCCGGAACAAATCCGGCAGCACCCCGCTGAAGGTAACCGGGATCGAGGCCTGGCCGTCGGTCACCCGGAACGACGTGGTCGGCGTCCCGCCGCTGACCGTGGTCGTCACCGTCCCCACCTGAACAATCCCCCCCAACCGGAAGCTAACCCCCGGCGCCGGGTCCTTCGCCGCCACGTCCCGCGGCGAGAGAAAATAGGTAAGGGTGGAGGAGAATGCCGAGAGCGACAGCGCGGTGGCGGATCCCACCCCGATGGCGCAGGCCGCAAACAAATACAGCCGCCGTTTCTTGCGAGCGTTCATCTTGCCTGTTCCGCGGCTTGCAGCCTTCGCCCCGCGCGCCGGTAGCGCGTGAAGGTCATTATACCAATGCCAACCAGGAACACGACCGACACGCCATATGCTCCGTTGATGAACGGCGCAAACTGGCTGGCATTGATCAAACTCACGGCGCGCGCTCCGCCGCCGCCAGCAGCAAATTGCGCGTCTTGCGTTCCATGATCGCCGCCGACATGCGCGCCACCACCAGCGTGATGAAGCACAAATAAAACCCGACCGAAGCAATCAGCAGCGGATACAGCATGGTGATATAAATCTTCGACCCGCCGGTAATTGAAATTGTGTTGCCCTGATGCAGCGTATTCCACCACTGCACCGAGTACACGATGATCGGCAAATTCACCGCCCCCACCAGCGCCAAAATCGCCGCCGCCCGATGCCCATGCTGCGGATTATCAAACGCCCGGATCAGCGCGATATGCCCGAGATAAAGAAAAAACAGCACCAGCACCGAAGTCAGCCTGGCGTCCCAGACCCAATAAGCCCCCCACATCGGCTTGCCCCACAGCGACCCGGAAACCAGGCAAACCGCGGTAAACCCGGCCCCGACCGGCCCAATCTCCTCGGCCGCCAAATCCGCCAGCGGATGCCGCCAAATGATCGAAAAGAACGAGCACACCGCCAGCGCCGCATACCCAGCCATCGCCACCCAGGCCGCCGGCACATGCACATACATGATCCGCGCCGCGTCCCCCTGTTCCCAGTCCGCCGGCGCGAAATAATACCCCCACACGATCCCCGTCACCGTAAGCGCGATGGAAAACGCCGCCAGCCAAGGCAGCACCGGTTTCGCCAGCCGCAAAAACCGGCCCGGATTGGCATAATAATGCAGCCATGAGCCGGTTCGGCCTCCGGCCAGGGCGTCTTGCGCCAGGACGTTCTCGTTCATGATCTTCTATTATGCCATAGACGCAGAAATTTGAAGCCGCGCGACGTGGCGTTATGTAAGGAAAAGTTTACATGGAGAAAACATGCAGTTCATCCTGATCGCCCATGACCGCCAAGGCGCGCTCGACCTCCGCAAAGCCAGCAGGCCTGCGCATCTGAACTATTGGCGCGACGCCGCTGGCGACAATGTGATCCTCGGCGGCCCGCTCCTGGCCGCGGACGGCAACCCCTTCGGCAGCGTCATCGTGCTCGAAGCCCCGGACGAACA